>Ga0155069_122_pt1 | contig 129936 bp, 131 predicted proteins | sample RifCSPhighO2_01_FD_106037 | JGI IMG/M metagenome (GOLD analysis project Ga0155069, IMG submission 106037) | Candidatus Roizmanbacteria bacterium RIFCSPHIGHO2_01_FULL_40_98
AATTTCTCTCTACAATGCGATGTTTTTCTTCGGATTTACGATCGTCGAATCTAATGCTACAAGCCTCATCCCTTGGCTAATATTATCTCTGTCTTCACTTTACATCTTCGCATCTCATGGAATTGTAGATTACGGAAAAGGAGTGGCGATACTTATTGGTATGGCATGTGGAGGCTATTTTGGCGCACATGTGGCGATTGAAAGGGGAGATTTATGGGTTAAGCGTTTCTTCAGTGTAGTTGTGACAATCTCTGCAATTAAATTACTGTTTTTTTAAATGATACAATCTGGGGTATGAAACGGTTGATTCTTGCTTCAAAATCTCCACGGAGAAAAAAACTTCTCCAACAGTTAGGATTAAAGTTTAAAGTAGTAGACAGTGGCTTAGAAGAAAAAATTAATCCCAAATTATCTCCATCGCAACTCGCAATGAAACTTTCTCAAGAAAAAGCCCGCGTTGTTGCAAAAAGATATAAAAACTCAATCATAATTGCAGCCGATACGTTTATTACACTGGGAAAAACAATCATCGGAAAACCAAAGGATAAAAAAGACGCGAAACGAATCTTGAAAATTTTAAGTGGAAGAATGCATCCGATCATTACCGGTTTTACGGTGATGGATTCGAACACCGGCAAATCGTCATCAAAATTCGTAGTATCCAAGGTTTGGATAAAAAAACTTGCTGAAAAAGAAATTAATGAATATGTCGCAACAGGCGAGCCAATGGATAAAGCCGGAGCATACGGCATACAGGAAAGAGGAAGTGTTTTCGTCAAGAAGATCGACGGCGACTACTTTAACGTTGTCGGATTGCCCTTACGAACTCTCACAGAAGAGCTAAAGAAGTTCGGCGTGAAAATACTATAATTATTGGATGCATATTTATCTCGTTCGTCACACCCTATATCATAATCCCGAAAATATCTACGCGTTTCATCTTCCGCTCTATTTATCTCCAGAGGGAAGAAAACATGCGGGAAGAGTAGGAGATTGGTTCAAAAACAATGTTTCTTCTGCGATCCCTATTTATACGAGTCCGATTGTCCGCACCGTTCAAACAGCAGAAATCATAGCCTCAATTAATAATTTCCAAGTTCAGACAGATGAGCGTCTCATTGAAAGTTTTTGTCCTAATCTTCAAGGGAAAAAACAGCCGGAAGATGATGAGGTAGCTTGGAAGATGCAGTGCGCCGATTCTTCCCGTGAATCAAGCGAATCAACTCAGAAAAGAACAGTAAAATGCTTCCAGGAAAAGCTCGCCGAAGGAAAAGATTATATTTTGGTTTCTCACGGTGATCTGCTGACAGCTCTTTATTATCATCTAATAAACAAATCCCTCGTTCCCTGTCTCTTTGACGATGAACATATAGATATCTATATCAAAAGAGGAGAGATAGTAGAGGTACAGGTATTAGAAGACGGATATCACATTGAAAGAATTAAAGTTTAACATCATATGGGTATTTCCAAACAAAAGCTTTCTGATTTCAAGAAAACGATTTGGGATTACTATAAAAAGAATAAGCGGGATCTGCCGTGGAGGGGGACAACTGATCCTTACAAAATCGTGGTTTCGGAAGTCATGCTTCAACAGACCCAAGTAGCCAGAGTTGTTCAAAAATATGCAGAATTTATCAAGGTTTTTCCAACTTTTAACTCACTAGCCGTAGCCTCAAAAGAAGAGGTTTTAAGGCTCTGGCAAGGCATGGGTTACAATCGCCGCGCGCTCTATCTCAAAGCCCTATCTACCATAGTTATAGATGACCACAAAGGAAGGCTTCCTAATGAGCCAAACATCCTTATGAAGCTTCCTGCTATAGGAAGCGCCACCGCAGGTTCGATCGCAGCCTTTGCATTTAACAAACCAACCGTGTTTTTGGAGACAAATATCCGCCGTGTTTTCCTTCACTTCTTTTTTCAAGGCAAAAAACAGGTGTCAGATAAAGATATTTTACCTCTTGTTGAGAAAACCTTGGATAAGGGACGCGCAAGGGAATGGTATTGGGCTCTTATGGATTACGGTACCCTGCTTGTAAAAACAGTTCAGAATCCCAATAGAAATAGTAAACACTATGTACGTCAAAGTCCGTTTTCCGGTTCAGACCGGGAGATCAGAGGAGCTATCTTGAAACTAGTTCTTTCTAAAGGCAGGGTACATAGAAAAGACCTTTCTGATAGTCTTTCTTATGAAAACAAGAAAATCACTTTTATTCTTAACGTCTTGGTAAAAGAAGGGTTTCTGGTAAAAAATTCCCAGATCTATACGGTACAATAACCCCATGGATAAAGCACTACTGGCACAACGAAAAAAAAGAGCAGAGGTCATTCTTCGGGAACTCAAGAAGCTTTTTCCCAAGGCAAGCATAATGCTGAAGTATTCAAACCCATGGGAACTCCTTGTGGCAGTTATTCTTTCTGCACAGTGTACGGACAAAAAAGTAAATGAAGTAACAGAGAAATTGTTTAAAAAATATAAGAGGCTTGAGGACTATGTAAAGGCTAATCCAAGCGAATTTGAAAGGGACATATACTCTACGGGCTTCTATAAAGCCAAGACCAAAAACGTCCTTGCAACGGCAAAAATCGTTTATGAGAAGCACAAAGGGAGGATTCCCAGCACTATGGAAGAGCTGCTTGGCCTTCCCGGAGTTGCACGGAAAACCGCCAACATTGTGCTTGGTAATGTCTATCATATCTACGAGGGGATAGCCGTCGACACCCATGTAAAACGACTTTCTAACGTCCTTGGTCTGACAACCCAAAGCGACCCAAACAAGATAGAGCAGGAATTGATGCAAATCATACCTGAAAAAGAGTGGTTTTCGACCACCTATCGATTGATCGAATATGGAAGGAAATATTGCGTTGCAAAGCGCCATAACCATGAGGACTGCCCCTTGTCAAAGGTCATAAAAAACTGACAGTTTTAAAAGGACTTTTTCAATAGGAACAACGGCTTTTTTGGAGAACACTTTAGATTGTCCTGACAGTCCAAAGTATAAATATGGGTGCATTAGCAGGGTCACGGCCCAATTGATAAATTTACTATATACTTTAGATTGTCAGAATAATCTAAAGTACTGAATTTGTCATATCAATATATATAGGTTACAATATCCCTATGGAGAGCCTTATCCGGTTTGCCAACCAACAAAACAGGTTTGTGACCGCAATCATCATCCTTTTATCAGCCTATATTCTTAGCTTTGTTTGTAAATTAGTCATAGACTTTGTATTTAGCCGTATAAAACGGAGGGTTTCTGAAGATAGAGTACATATGCTTGCGAAAACACGTACGATTAGGGCGTTACTAAAGAGCGTAGTCAACGGATTTTTCTTCTTCGTAGCTGTTATGATGATCTTGGCTCATTTTGGCCTCAATATCGTTCCGCTTCTTACCGGAGCAGGTATAGTTGGTTTAGCCTTTTCGTTTGGAGCACAGACACTTTTTAAGGATTTCATAGCCGGCTTTTTTATCATATTTGAGGATCAATTCAATATTGGAGACAAGGTTAAAATAGGAAATATTGAAGGAGAGGTTCATAAAATGACTCTTCGCATGACCGTATTGAAAGATGCAAAAGGCAACCTTATCTTCATCTCTAATTCCCAAATAGAATCAGTCACCCGCCTAAAGTAGCTTCTTTATCGATATCGGTCTCTGTAGAGCGTTGGTACGCCGTCTTCGATGATGAGGTGGTGCGCGAGTCCGTGGCGGATCAGCCCGTCATTAATAAATTGGTTTTTCAGATCGACCTCTGCTACATGAGTGTGGCCACACACAAAAACCTCGTTCTTTTTGAGCTCGTGCTTAAGCAATCCCTTAATTTTCTTGTTAAATCTCCCATAAAGATAGGTAAGCGCTTTTGCACCAAAAATTCTCACTGCCGTACCTTCAAGTTCTCCTAAAAGATTATTGGTAACAGGTGGAAGGGTTCTAAGATTCCATATGTCGTCAATATAAGGGGCGAGCCGGTTTCCATGCTCAAAGACATAAGTGTAGCGGGGTGTTTTTAGCTTATATTGAAGTTGAGATTGCGCGCAGAATTGACTCATACGCTTATCCGCAAGGACTTTTTTATCATGATTTCCGAAGATATACACTGCTTTTTTAGCTTTAAGTAGGGGAAAAAGCTCGTTCCATTTCGAGGAAAGAAATTGATCAAATGTTATAGAATAGCCTTCCCAGAAGTCCCCATTTATTATTACTTGATCAACTGATCGTACAAGCTTTTTCAAATAGGAGAGTTTTTTCGGTTCGAAGTTGTGATCTAAATGAGAGTCTGAAAATACAAGGACCTTCATACGATTATTTCCTACTTTCAGCCATTGATTTTACTACATTTTGCGGCACTTCTTCGTAGTGAGAAGGTTCCATGTAGGGGATTCCACGACCCTCGGTAAGGGAGCGAAGTATCGTAACATAGCCGGAAAGCTCAGCAAGCGGCACGTAGGCTTTAATTACAGTACTGTTTCCTCGTTTTTCCGTACCTAAGATCTTTCCCCGTTTACTTGAGATATCACCAATCGTAACTCCCATGTATTCTTCGGGAACCGTAACCTCAAGTTTCATGATCGGCTCAATTAACGTAAGACCTGCTTTTTTAACAGCGTCCTGCAGAGCCATAGAGCCTGCTATTTTAAATGCAATATCAGAAGAATCAACATCATGATAGCTTCCGTCATATAGAGTAGCTTCAAGATCAACCAACGGATATCCCAGAAGAACACCTTTTTCCATGGCTTCAATGATTCCCTTCTCAACAGAGGGAATGAATTCACCGGGGATGTTTCCTCCCTTAATTTTATTCACAAATTTAAAGCCCTCACCCCGTCCCAGCGGTTGGACCCTGATGAGACAGTGTCCGTATTGACCCCGTCCACCGGTCTGCTTGATGTATTTGGCTTCTGCGTCAGCCTCTTTTGAGATGGTTTCTTTGTACGCAACTTGTGGTTTTCCGACATTTGCATGCATGCCCATTTCACGCTTCATTCGATCGACTAAAATCTCAAGATGAAGCTCTCCCATACCTGACATGATGGTCTGGCCGGTTTCATGATTGATCTTTACCTTAAATGTAGGGTCTTCCTCAGAAAGACGCTGAAGTGCGTAAGCAAGTTTTTCTTGGTCTGCTTTCGTTTTTGGCTCTATGGCAAGGGAAATAACAGGTTCTGGAAAGCTTATTTTTTCAAGGAGAATTGGGTGAAGTTGATCGGCAAGGGTGTCTCCTGTTTTAGTGTCCTTCGGACCGACCAATACTACAATCTCTCCTGCATATGCTGTGTCTATCTCTTCACGCTGATTTGCGTGCATGAGTAAAATACGGCTGACCCGCTCCTGTTTTCCTTGGTTTACATTATAGACGTATGATCCGGACTTTAGCGTTCCTGAATAGATTCTTGTGTAGGTAATCTTTCCTACATGGGGATCGAGCTGGATCTTAAAGGACAGGGCTGAAAATCTCTCATCTGGAGAAAGCTTTCGTACTTCAGGCTTATCTGTTTTGGGATCTAGTCCCTGAATCTCCTTAAGGTCAAGTGGAGAGGGAAGATAATCAACAATTGCATCAAGCACGGGTTGGACTCCTTTATTACGAAGAGAAGTTCCGCAATATACCGGAATCAGCTTGTATGCGATAACAGCTGCCCGCAATGCTTTTTTCAATTCGTCAACACTGATCTCCTTATTGTGAAGATATTTGTCAAGAAGGATGTCATCGGTTTCCGCAATTTTTTCAAGAAGTGCGCCCCGCGCAACTTCAGCAGGTTTTTTGAGATTCTCTGGAATATCACCTATAGAATATTCGGTTCCTTCCGGATCCTTGTCCCAGACCATCGCTTTCATGTTTAAAAGATCGATGATTCCGGTAAAATCCTGTTCTTTTCCGATCGGAATGACCATAATTGCAGGATTGGCTGCAAGTCTGTCTTCAATCTCTTTGACCGTGCCTTCAAAGTTTGCTCCTAGTTTATCCATTTTATTAATAAAACAGATTCGAGGAACTTTATATTTGTCTGCCTGACGCCAGACTGTTTCGGATTGCGACTGCACCCCTTCTTCAGCGTCGAAAACTATAACTCCACCGTCAAGTACGCGAAGTGATCGTTCAACTTCAGCAGTAAAGTCTACGTGGCCTGGAGTGTCAATAATATTTATGCGCATATCTTTCCAGAACGTGGTTGTTGCTGCAGAAACTATGGTGATTCCGCGTTCACGTTCTTGGGGCATCCAGTCCATCTGCGTAGTACCCTCATCAATATCTCCGATTTTGTAGGATCGGCCTGTGTAAAAAAGAATTCGTTCTGTTGTTGTGGTTTTGCCGGAATCGATATGAGCAATGATCCCGACGTTGCGGATTTTGTCTAAAGGAACATTCCTGTTTTTAGTTACTATATTTCTGTCTGCCATAATATTATCAAAAAATAAAAGCGAGTTTGATCTTTATCAACTACCATCTAAGGTGGGAGAAGGCCTTATTTGCTTCTGCTAGTTTTTCGGTTTGCGTGCGTTTTGTGACTGCGTTTCCTTGGTTTTCAGACGCTTCTACAAGTTCAGTATACAGTTTTTTGCTAAACGTATGAAAAGATTTATTGGATCGGGTTGCCGCTGCCTCGACGATCCAGTTCAGAGCCAAAAAGAGCCTTCTTTCCCGTCTTACCTCAATAGGAACAAGATACGAGGCTCCACCTAATCGTTTGGGTTTAACCTCATAATTTGGTGCAACATTACTGATTGCGCCAGCGAGCACTTTTAGAGGATCTTTTTTTTCAGTTTCCATTTGAGAAAAAACATCGTACACGATTTTTTGAGCAATGGACTTTTTTCCATCCTTCATGACATAAGTAATAAGTTTTGCCACCTCATGGCTACCGTACACGGGATCTTTTTCTGAAGGATGTTTTTTGTATTGATGACGGGGCATAAGATAAGTAGGGTAATTTATGCAGCTTGTGGTGCAGCTTCTAACTTTGTTCCGTATTTTGAGCGAGATGTTTTTCGACCTACGACTCCTGCGGTGTCGAATTTTCCACGGACAATATGGTATTTTACACCGGCCAAATCCTTAACCCTACCACCCCGGACCAGAACTATTGAATGTTCTGCAAGATTGTGTCCAATTCCCTGAATGTAGGCAGTGACCTCGGTTTTGTTGGAAAGTCTTACGCGCGCGACCTTTCTTAAGGCTGAGTTAGGCTTTCTTGGAGTCATGGTACGTACGACAGTACATACGCCACGTTTCATAGGGCTGTTGTTTTCTACGTACCGTCTTTTCAGAGAATTAAAGGTCGTTTTAAGGGCGGCTGACCTTGATTTTCTAACTCTCTTTTTCCGGTGTTTCTTTATCAGTTGGTTGATTGTGGGCATATTTATGCAAAAACTTACTATAATATTTTTCAATTAGCTCCGCGGTTACGGGAATTAATCTTCCAATTATAACATTTTCCTTCAGACCGAGCAAATAGTCGACTTGTCCTTTGATTGCAGCAGAGCTCAAAACTCCGGTTGTCTGTTCAAACGAAGCAGAGGACAGCCATGAGTCGGTGTAAATAGCGGCCTTTGTTATACCTAGGATCGAGACTTTCCCAACAGAAGGCTTTCCACCCTGTGCGAGTATCTTCTTGTTTTCTTCTTCGAATCTGATTCGTGAGACAACCTCGTCTTTTATGAATGACGTATCTCCTTCGTCTTCGATAATGATTTTCTCACTCATCTTGCGGATAATAACCTCGAAATGCTTGTCGTGAATAGCAATTCCCTGAGACTCATATACTTTTTGAATTTCGTTCAAAAGATAGATCTGAGCATTGTGAAGTCCTCGGATTGCAAGAACATCATAGATGTTAAGATATCCTTCGGAAAGAACAGCTCCTCGGGCAACTAAATCTCCATCAGCAACTTTCAGCTTCTGTGAGACCGGAATGACGAAATCCTCTTCCTGTTGAGGATCATCTGTTGCGGTGATCTTGATCATGTAAACTTCTTTGCTGGTGTCTTCGGTTATAGAAACCTTTCCATTGATCTCTGCAATAGGGGAGACAACCTTTGGCGTTCGTGCTTCAAACAGTTCCTCTACTCGTGGTAATCCTTGGGTAACGTCTGAAATAACGATTCCTCCGAAGTGACGGACTCGCATCGTAAGCTGTGTTCCCGGCTCACCAATGGATTGTGCGGCGATTACTCCGACAGGTGCACCGATCTCAGCAGGTTTGTTGTTTGAAAGATCAATTCCGTAACATTTTTGACACACACCGTATTTGGATTGGCAGAAAAGAGCTGAGCGTATAGTAAGTTTATTGATTCTTGCGGAAACAATTTTTTTCAAAGCTTCCTCGTCAAGTAGTTCTCCTTTTTTCACAATGACTTTTTTATCATGTGCAGTGTCTTCTAAAAGCCAACGTCCTTTGATTCTGTCAATAAACTTGTCTCCACGTTCCAAATTTGCGTCAATATCAAGACCGGCTTTTGCTCCACAGTCATCCTCTCGGACAATCATGTCATGGGCGACATCTACGAGACGGCGGGTAAGGTATCCTGCGTCTGCGGTTTTCAGAGCTGAATCTGTAAGTCCTTTTCGTGCTCCACGAGCAGAGATTACATATTCAAAGATAGAAAGTCCTTCTCGGTAATTAGACTTGGTGGGAACCTCGATAATCTTTCCTACCGGATCAACGACTAATCCCTTCATAGCCGAAAGCTGTTTGAGCTGTTCTCGTGACGCACGCGCTCCCCCCGATTTGATGATGATCTTCACAGGATTTTCCTCATCAAGAAACGCCCATGTTTTATCAGCAAGGTTTTCTGTTGTCTCAATCCAGAGTTTGTTAGAATATCTTCGTTTTTCCTCAAGCGTCAAAAGTCCTTGATTGTAGCTTTTTTCGACCTTTTCGATCTCTTTTTCGGTCTGGATTACAATCGCACCTTTTTCTTTGATGATTTTACAGTCAAAAACAGAAAGTGAAAGACCTCCTGAGATCGTTGCACCCCAGAAACCAAGTTCTTTCAGCTTGTCTATTAGACGTCCAACCTTTTCACTATCATTGAAAAGCTTGATCGCCTCGACAATGATGTTTTTGACATCTGAAGCCTTTACATCAAAGTTCATAAAGCGAAGCTCTTCAGGAAGCTGTTGGTTCAAGAGAACTCTTCCGGTAGTTGTCTGAACAAGTTTTCCGTCAACCTGAAGAAGTATAGGTTCTCGAAGTTGCACTCCACCGACCTGGAAAAGACTGATCGCGTCATTTTCGGATGAAAAACTTTTCAACTCATTTTCTTTTAGATTAATAAATTGTTTATCAATGGTGGTTATGTAGTAAATACCAAGCGCCATTTCTTTGTTTGGAACTACGATCGGAGTTCCATCCGCAGGCTTCAAAAGATTGTGATAGGGGAGCATGCGGTCTTTCACCTCATCGATTGAGTTTTTTGAAAGTGGAAGGAATACTCCCATTGCGTCTCCATCAAAGTCGGCATTGTATCCTGCACAGACCGTTGGGTGGAGTTTAATTGCGTGAGAATCGGTAAGTACCGGATAAAATGCGAGAATAGAAAGTTTATGTAATGTTGGCGCACGGTTCAGAAGAACAGGATGGTTATGGGTAACCTCTTCCAGGATGTCATAGACGATTGGGTCTTTCTGCTCAAGATATGTCTTTGCACTTTTTATGTTTGGCGCAAGTCCCCGCAAGATAATTTCTCTGAGCAAATGAGGTTTGAAAAGTTCAAGCGCCATTTCTTTTGGAATTCCACACTGATCAATGCGAAGCTCAGGTCCTACAATAATCGTTGATCTACCTGAATAATCTACACGCTTTCCGAGAAGATTCTGTCTAAAGCGACCCTGTTTTCCTCGAAGAATATCTGAAAGAGATTTCTGGATTTTTGAAGCAACTCCCTGAGTGCGGGAACGACCTCTTGATTTTTGAAGATCGAGAAGTGAATCAACGGCTTCCTGCAACATCCTTTTTTCGTTTCTCAATATGATCTCAGGCGCTCCGAGTTCAATGAGTTGCTTCAATCGGTTATTTCTATTGATCACTCTTCGATAAAAATCATTTAAGTCAGAAGTTGCAAACTTTCCTCCAGGAAGTTGTACGACAGGTCGAAGATCCGGCGGGATAACGGGTAGTATCGTAAGAACCATCCATACGGGAGAAGTTTCACTTTTCATGAAGGACTCGATGATTCTGAGTTTTTTGAGAAGTTTATTTCTCTTGTCTCCCTTTGCTTTTACCAAGCTTTCTAGAGTTTCGGTATAGATTTTCTGAAGATCAAGACTGGAGAGAATTTCATATACCACCTCAGAACCCATCCCGACCTTTACAAACGCATCAAGTTCAAGACCCCGGAGATACAGATAATCGTCTTCTTCCAAAAGGTCGTTTGTTTTAAGACTTTTTACGATCTTGATAATACGATCGTAAAAAGTAGTTTGCTGAGATTTTTTCTCGACGAATTGATTGGAGAGTTTTTTTAACTGCTCTTTTTCTTTTAAGGAAAGTTCCTGGAGTGCAAGATCCCTTTGCTCTTTATTTGTTAATTTTTTCTTCATCGCCTCTTGCTCTTTTGAAAAGTTTTTCCGAATTTCATCTTTTTCTTTTTCAATAACATCTTCTTCTCCCTTAATCTCTTTCTTTTTCATTTCCTCAAGACCCTGCATGGTTTTCTTTTGTTTTTCCTGATCTACAGACTTCACGACGTACAAGGCGTAGTAAATTACTCTTTCCAATGATTGGGGCGGAATATCAAGAAGTGTACTTAGAGGAGCTGACGCACCTTTAAAATACCAGATATGTGCGATTGGGGAGGCGAGTTTAATATAACCCATGCGCTCACGGCGTACTGCAGAAGTTGTTACCTCGACACCACAACGGTCACAGACAATTCCCTTGTATCGGATTCTTTTGTATTTTCCACAATAACATTCATAATCTTTAGTTGGTCCGAAGATTCTTTCGTCAAAAAGTCCGTCTTTTTCAGGGCGAAGGGTGCGATAATTTATAGTTTCTGGTTTTGTTACTTCACCTTTTGACCATTTTAGAATATCGTCAGGAGAGGCCAGTCGAATCTTTAGTCCGCTAAAATCTGCAATCGGTAGATCATCCATATCTTATTTGATGTAGTCAATTGATAATCCTAATGCATTCAATTCCTTAAGAAGTACGTGGAAGGATTCCGGCACGCTTGATTGAGGGATATCGAGTCCCTTAATAATCGACTCAAATGCTTTTACTCGTCCGCGCAGATCGTCACTCTTAATGGTTAACATTTCTTGAAGTACGTACGGTACACGGTGAGACTCAAGAGCCCAGACTTCCATCTCTCCAAAACGCTGTCCACCCATCTGTGATTTTCCACCAAGGGGCTGTTGGGTAACTAGCGAGTAGGGGCCGACAGATCGCGCATGGAACTTGTCTTCGATCATGTGAATAAGCTTCATGATGTATCCGACTCCCACTAAAACCTTTTTTTCAAACGCTTTTCCGGTCTGGCCGTCATAGAGAGTTGTTTTTCCGTCAATCGGGAGATCGAGTTTTTTAAACTCTCTCATGATGAAATCTTCCTGAATCTTTTCAAAAACAGGGAAAGAAATTTGTGAGCCTCCATGTTTTGCGATTAAGCCAAGTAGAGTTTCGTATAACTGTCCGAGATTCATACGGGAAAGAATCGAAAGGGGAGAGATGATGATATCAACAGGTGTCCCGTCTTCAAGGTACGGCATGTCCCACTCGGGAAGCACTTTTGAGATAACACCTTTGTTTCCATGTCGTCCTGCGAGTTTATCTCCAACCGTGATCTTTCGTTGCTGTGAAATAGTTACCAAAATTCTTTTTATAACACTCGGTTCAAGTTCGTTTGGATCTTTTTTCGTATCAATGGTTTGGATGTCAACAACTACACCACGTTTCCCATACGGCATGCGGAGTGAAGTGTCTTTTACATCCTTTGCCTTTTCACCGAAAATAGCACGGAGTAATCGTTCTTCAGCAGATAATTCCTTTTCTCCCTTTGGCGCAACTTTTCCAACCAATATATCTCCACCTTTAAGCTCTGTTCCTAAAATAACCAGACCGTCTTTGTCAAGATTCTGAAGAACCTCTTCTCGGACGTTTGGGATATCACGTGTCAATTCTTCCGGACCAAGTTTTGTGTCAACGACATCTGCAATGAATTCTTCACTGGTGATTGAGGTTAGGACATCTTCTTTTACCAAGCGCTCGGAAATTACAAATCCGTCTTCGTATCCGAGTCCGTTTAACGAAGTGTACGCAATGACGAGATTTTGTCCTAATGCAAGTTTTCCTCCATCTGTTGCCGGACCATCGACTAAAACCTCACCCTTTTTAACTTTTTGCCTTGGTTCGACCTTTGGTCGCTGATCAAAGACCACGTCTTTATTTGTTTTTGAAAAACGCTCAAGGTCATATTGATATTTTTTACCGCTTTTTCCTTTAAAATTGACTCTTTCACCATCGACGTAGTCGACAGTTCCATCTTCCTGCGCATAAATTGTTCGTTGGAGCGCTGAAGCAACCTTTTTTTCCATTCCGGTTCCGACAAGCGGCGCTTGAGGGAGCACCAACGGTACGGCTTGGCATTGCATGTGAGTACCCATAAGAGCACGGCTTGCATCGTCATTCTGTAAAAACGGAATAAGTGCAGCTGCGGCACCGACGACCTGTCTTGGCGAAATATCAATAAAATCAAGTTTGTCCGGCGTTACTTCTACAATTTCTCCCTGATGTCGTGCGACTACATGATCATCGGTCAAAATTCCATCAGCAGAAATGTTAACCGTGTCGGAGGTAATATAATACTGTTCTTCATCATCAGCCTGAAGATAGGAAATATTGTTGGAAATTTTAGTAGTTGTTTTACCACCTCTTTTTACCTTTTCAAGTTTTCTATATGGCGTTTCAAGAAAGTTATACTTATTTACTTTACTGTAAAGTGCCATGTAGGTAACGACACCGATGTTGGGACCTTCGGGAGATCGGATCGGACAGATACGTCCATACTGAGATGCTGAAATATCACGGATCGAAAAGGACGCTCGCTCTTTTTCAATTCCACCTGGTCCACCTACCGTGATTCTTCGGAGGTTATCAAGTTCTGAAAGGGGATTGGTCTGATCGACGATCGTTGAGAGCTGACTGGTACGGAAAAATGAGTTGAGAGCGACAGTTAGCGGTTTGGAATTGACAATCTGGTGAGGACTTACATGGGTTTCTCCTGCGACAAGACTCATTCTTTCCTTAATTTCACGTTCTGCACGGACCATTCCAACACGGATTCCATACAAACCAACGAGTTCACCGACAGTGCGGAGTCTTCGGTTACCCAGATGATCAATGTCGTCAAATTTTCCCCGCTCTTGAGTTAGATTTACAAGATATTTAATTGTCGAGATAATATCCTCTTTACTTAAAAGATAATTATCTCTTTTGATTTCGGTTTTCAGTCCGAGTTTTTTGTTTATTTTGTAGCGGCCAACATCGGTAAGTGAATATTTCTGAAAATTAAAAAAGAGATTATTTATGGTCGTATAAGCATTTTCAAGAATAAGCGGTTCTCCCGGTTTCACTCTTCTATACATTTCAAGAACTGCTTCGTCCTTACTTTGCGTCTGATCTTTTTTAAGTGTTGGGACAAGGTATTTATCGACAAGATTTTTATCAAGATCCGAAAAATGCTGGAGAATCTGGTTGTTGGAATCTCCCTCAAAGATTTTTATCAGAACACTTGCTAAAAATTTACGTTTTTTATTTACTTTTATCTCAATAAGGTTATTTTTATTGATTGTCATGTCAAGCCATGCGCCGATGTAGGGACGGATCTCTGCATTGTAAAGAGTAAGTCCGGTTGTTTTGTCAATCTCTGCGGTAAAGTAAACACCCGGTGAGCGGACAAGCTGGTTAATGACGACGCGTTCAATTCCGTTTATGATAAATGTACCGCGGTCGGTCATACGGGGAAGATTGAAGAAATAAACATCTTGTCTTTTTTCCGAACCGGTTCGTTTATTGATAAGTTTCAACTTCAAATAAACAGGAGTGTCGTATGTAAGTTTTTTTTGAAGACAAAGTTCGAGAGGATAACGGGGATCTCCCAAAAAAATTCCTTCAAAATGAAGCTCGAACTTTTTTCCGGTGTAGTCGTTGATTGGAAAAAATTCCTTCAAAATATCTTTGAGATCATTTTTGAGAAATTTTTGCCAAGAATCTTTTTGAACTTCAATGAGATCAAGCTCTTCTAATTTTGGTTCTTTTCTTCCCAATAAAAGTTCTTTTTGAGGCTTAGTTTTTGACATCGATACTTTAGGCATTTGGTTCCTTCGGACGTTCCTTGAGAGAAATTATTGAATACACAAAAACTCCCCATATCAAGTGGGGAGCGTGTGAAAATCTATATACTATATAATGCCGGAGGCTAAATGTCAAGAGGATTTTGAGGCAAGACGCTTCACCTTTTCAAGAAATGTTCCCACGGTGCTTTTCGGTTCGTCAAGAGATGTAAATGTGCGTACTACTTTTGGTTTGATATCTTCCGCGACATGAAGGAGCGCCTCTACCCCAAGTTCTTTTAGCGATTCGAAAACGGTTTCTTCGAGTCCTTCTGAAAGTTCAATCGCTCTTTTCAACGACGCACGCCCTCTTTTTGTACCAAGAAGAAAAATTGCAGAAGTTGCTGCGGTTGTCCCAAGCGCAAACCCAAACCAGAATCCAGAGCGTTTATGATCATCTGTCGAATAGATGTCATTCCGTTTATTTCTCATCCTTTTTCTTTTTAAAAGTGTCTAGAATTTTAAAGACGCTTTTTACACCGCTAAAAAAACCTACAACTTCATTAAATCCTGATTCAACGCCCATCCCAACCCGCTCAAATCCTTCAATGATGTTATTTGCCCGCCTCATAACGTCGCGGAGCTCTCTCAGTAAAAGAAAAACCTGTACTCCGACTATGATGAGAAAAATAGTGGTGACCGATAATGTAATTGCCAAAAGTATCTGGGTTGTATCCATAATTACATTATGAAGAAAAATTGCTTATAATGCAAATCTTACTCAGAGATTTTTACCGGAGCGCTTTCTTTTTTTGACCAGTAGACATTTGCCTGAAGAAGCGTGTCATAGGTTCCTGCATCAAGCCAGTATCCATCCAACTCAGCCCATCCCAACTGTCCCTTTTGTATATAAACATTGTTAACATCGGTAATCTCAAGTTCTCCACGGCCAGAGGGTTTACAGTTTCGGATATGCTCGAAAACGTTTTTATCATAAATATACAGACCCGTTACCGCAAAGTCGGATGGAGGATCTTTTGGTTTCTCAAGAATTTCAAGAATTTTTTTATTATCACTTGGGTCAAACTTAGGAACTCCAAATCTTGTAGGATCCGACACTTTCTTTACAAAAACAAGGGCGCCTTCTTTAAAGGATTTTATTGAAGGACTGATGTCGGCATCAGTCGTATTGTCACCGAGAATTACCGTAATCGCACCGCTATCTGCAAAATCTTCGGCGAGCGCAAGGGCGTCTGCGATCCCGCCATTTGGTTTTTCCTGATATGCATATTCCAGATGTGTGATCCCGAATTCTTTGCCGTTTTTCAGAACATGAATAAAATCACCCGAATGAGGACCTGATACAACGATCATAATCTCTGTGATGCCGGCTTTTACCAAAGTCTGGATGGGATAAAAAATCATCGGCTGGTTGTAGACGGGAAGAAGATGCTTATTTGTAGCATAGGTAAGAGGATATAGTCGTGTTCCCAATCCTCCTGCTAAAATTACTCCCTTCATAGTTAGAAAGAAAAAACAACTGTCAGTAAAATAAGGATGCAAAAGCCAATCAGAATATATTCTAGCACATTCTTCAGATGAAGCGTTTGTTCACGGCGGTGGTGCAGGAATCCCCATATAATGTAAAAAGAAACAAACGACAACAACACAAGAAAACTTACCAATTTTTCTCCTTGAAACGCTCTGAGAAACAAAAGGAAGAAGACGCTACAGGTTATAAGAACCAAATAATCAAGAAAAGCTCCAGTCTTTTTTTTCATATATTAAAGAATCGCTCCTTTTGTAATAAAGAGAAATAAACCGGCAAATATCGCAATAAGAAAAATAAAGTGCGCGAGACTTTTTCCATGAAGTCTTACGATATCAAGACGAGAGGCAACGAAAAAATCAATAGCGATCGCGATAGTCAAAAACAATATAAATGCATACGCGACTTTTGCCGAAACACCGGAAAATGCAAGCTGTGGACTTGCCGAGTTTTTTGTAGCAGCTGCAGCTACTATTGCCTCTTGAGGTTGAGGAGTGACGAAAGGCTCAGCCGGCGTAATACGAGGAGCAACTGCAGTATTTGAAACAGACGGCTTTCCAAAGATCTGAACCACAAGCGTCGTCTGTTCACCATTTAAAACTCCGTTTACCACTGCATACCCAACATCGGAGTACTCAGAACGCAGCATGTTTTCTCGGTGTGTTGGCGAGTTCATCCACGCGTCAATAACATTCTTAGAAAAAAGAAAGTTTTTGGCCAGATTTTCTCCTGCAAGCTCATACGAATATCCGGAATTTAAAACAAAGTCCCATGGAGTTCCTCCGTCAGGAGAAAAATGCGCCCAATAATTTTTCGCAAGCATATCTTCTGCCTTTCTCGACGCGGCATCAGAAAGTTTTTGATTATAGGAAAGTACAGGAAGATTGTTTCTTTGCCGTTCTTGATTGGTGTATTCGAGCAATTTATCTACAGTGATGTCTGTTGCAATTCCAAGGATATGACTTACTGTCCCACCAAAGCCACGGATTATAAAAACAAATAGAAAGGCAACCGCAAGATAGTACGTTAGAAAATCATGCTGAATCGTTTTCGCGCGGAAGTTATTTTTTTCACTGGGAATAAAAAGGTAATGAAAGCGGTCCCTAATATTTTTGATCATACTTTCTTTGATAGAATATTCCTTCTTGTCATATATATATACATGATAGCAATTCCAAGCGTGTCGATAAACACATCTCTGAGTTTTCCTTCACGTGTCGGAATAAACGTTTGGTGAATCTCATCTGAGATTCCATACAAAGCGGCAATAAGAAACGCGTAGATTAAGTTGAGCGCAATGTTTTTATTTGAAAAAGCCCGGAATAAAAGGAAAAAGAGAATTCCGTATTCTACCATGTGTAAAAGTTTGAAAAAGACGAAGTTTACCACGTCCTCTTCGGAAACCGAAACGCTCGGCCGTGAGGAGAAGTAAAAAATAAGACCCATCCATATAAGAACAGGTCCCCATGAGTAGACTAGTTTTTTAAGTGTCATTATTTATTATAAAACTTTCTACGCTTGTCATGCTGAATTTATTTCAGCATCTTCTACGGGATCCCGAAACAACCTGCCTGCCGGCAGGCAGGGTTCGGGATGAAAATGAGCTATATACTCATTTTCATTTTAAGAAATATGGAGATCATAGTCAAAATGCTATACGAGAGAGAAATAAAGGGAAGTGTTCCGGAGCGAGCTGAATTCTGCAAGTCGGTTGCAATATAAACTTGCTCGCCAAGGATTTCTCCCTGTGAAACAGTTGGATTACTTGCTTTTTTCGCTAGAGTTGTTAACCTCGCTTTTTTAGTAAGAATTTCTGACGGATAAATCGTTTTTCCGGATGAATTCAGAATAACTTTTAAAGTTGGTTTTACCAAGCGAGGAGAAGGACTTGATTTTGGTTTCGATGAGGATTGTTTTTGCACTGTCGGTAAACAACTTCCATTGGGAAATCCCTTTGTTGGTTCCTGTAGACAAAAAGCTCCTCCAATTTCATTGAGACCCCAACTTTTCCCTTTCTGCGAAGATGAGTATACAAGCGAATCCTTTTCATTTTCAGACTCATCAAGCAAACGGACAGAATCACCGGAATTGTTAAACAGCGAGCTGGCAAATTCCAGAACAGAATAATTTTTCGGCAAAATCACTGATGAAAATAATTTCGGATTTGAGCCGTTTTCATTATCGTCAATAAGCCAATCTTCCAGTTCAATTGAAAATTCATTGGCGTTATACAATTCAACCCATTCAGAATCTCCCGTATCGGGATTAACCATAGCTTCATTAATATAAACGTTTTCTATTTGTTGCGATGGTGTCGCTGAAGGCATATTTGTGGGTATAGGGATAGAGGAAGGAGTTGGCGTTGGAACGGGAGGCGCAATACAGGAATTCATGCTTTTGTTAAAAAATCCAAAATCTGCTTCTCCTGTCGCCCAGTTGCCAATTCCGTCAGGAAGTTTTTTAAACGTAATTCCGGATCCGGAACTCGCACGATATGAAAATGAATCAATGAGGTTTGCGCTTATCGAAGTCGGCTGAGCGGTTTTATCAAAAAGACGAATAGAATCAGATGTCGTTTTATTAAAGTTGAAATCAGATTCAAATACCGAGCAGGAATTCGGAGGCAGAGGATCGATCTGTGGAATCGTAAAGAAAGAATTCCCGCCAAAGTCATCGATATACCATCCGGAAATATCCGCAGATAAGGAGCCGATATTTATCAACTCAACCCGTTGCGGCAGAGGATCAATAAGAAATTCATTTATCCGCACCTGAGCGTGCAACGTTGAACTTGAAACAAGAAGCATTAAGTAACCGGCAAGAAAAACAAATAGATACTTTGACCGTGACATGCTACATGTTATACGCTATATGTTTCACGAGCTTCAACGGACTATGTTCAACACACTAGTTTACGTAGACGTGGAGGTAGAGAGTGTCGATATTAGAATCTTTATGTTTGACTCTAGCGTAGGGAAGCGAGCATCCTACTGCATAACTTCCTCGGTATAAAGTACCATCGGCCACAGCCGTAACATTAAGCGAAGAACCTGCAATGTCGATGCCATTATGTGAAGAATAAATACCAGAACAGTATCCAGAAGAGACGCAGGAAGTAACACCAAAACCTTGGTTGAAAGAAATAGTAGGGCTCAAAGGCCAGTCCCAACTACCATTTGGATTCCAAGGATCGCCTCCAGATCGATCTACATGATCAATATCATGTAATTTAGAGAATGGATTGACAACTCCTCCACCTTCTAAAACAGTAAAGTGCAAATGTTCCCCGGAAGAATTACAAGAGGCCGTTGAAATAACGGATGCAATAAAATCACCTTTCTTGACCTCTCGAAGTTGAGATTCTGTTCCTGCTCCTGCAATAATCCCTTGAATGGCAGCAAATTCAGCCCTTGTTCTATTAAGCAGCGCTTGATAAGTGCGTTCATCACTTTGTGTTTGTGCAAGAAGTTTTTGTTTATTAGCTTTTTGGCTGTCGAGGTCGCTTTTTTGGGCCTCTAATTTTGTTTCAAGTTCTGCAAGTTCTGCTTGTTTTTGCTCTCGCAGGCTTTTCTGTTGTTCGAAATTAAGCTTGGCTTGTTGGACTTGAAAGGCGACACGACGGTCATTTTCCTGTGTGACACGCGCATACTTTAATCTGTTGGCAAGAACCTGTGCGTTGTCAGAATCAACAAAAATATTAAAGAAGGGAATTTCACGACGCTTATAGCTTTCCGCAATTTTTCTTACCAGAAGCTGACTGAGATAATCGAGAGAAGTATTGAGGCCTTCTATTTTCCCCGCTAAATTTTCTATTTCATTTTGCGTCTGTACGATTAATTGTTCGGTTTCCTGAATACGAAGAGTTGTGAGGTAGATCTGCGTGTCCATAAACTGGATCTGTGAAGAAAGCGATTTCCTCTGTTCTCCAAGTCCCGCGAGCTTTTGTTCGTATTCGGAGATTAACTTTTTACACTCATCGGCGTTATTACAGTTTTGCGCAATTGAAGGAATTGCAAATGCGAGAAGAATTAAAAAAAGAAAAGTAAAAACTCTGGATTTTATAAATTTCATTGCTCACTTATGTATTTTGATGTTGATAAATAGTTCCCAATAAACCCAATGAGAATTCCAAACAACGATACAAATACATATGAAAGAGCGACAAATGCCGGAGTCGGTGGCCACACATATAGATTGAGATTCGAAAGTCCATAAAAGGCTAATTGGGGTACGCCGGCAAGGTAAGAGTGCAGAAAAGGATTAAAGTATAAGAAAATCAGATAAAACAGAAGAAATGCGATTGTTCCGGCAACCCATCCGAATAGTGCGCCTTCGTATAGAAATGGTTTCTGCACATAAAACTTTGATCCTCCCAACAGGCGAATAAGTTCAATCTCATCCTTTTTCAAGGCGATTTTAAATGCCGTCGTGGTCATAAGGACGACAAATGAAACGAGAAGTAAAAATACCAGAATAAACAAAGAACCCCGTCTGAGTACGGTGGTCAGTGTAAGAAGTTTATCGATGATATCTTTTTGGAAGATAACCTCATCAACTCCGGGCTGCCTCTTGACATACTCTGCTATTTCTACGAGATACGAAGGTTGTTTTGCAAAAATCTCAAGCGATGGAGGAAGAATGTCAGCCGTTACCATCTCAAGTAATAGAGGATTATTGCGGTTGAGATCTTTATAGATTTTTAACGCCTCGTCTTTCGAGACGTATTTTATAGAAAGCGCTTTCCCTGATTGGCTTATCTCGTCGCGCACCTTAAAAATTTCGCTTTCTTTGGTTACCGTCTGAAAATACACAGTGACCTGAGGTTTTGTTTCAACGTACGATAAGATTCCGTTGAAAAACGAGGTAAGATTAAAAAAGAACAGACTTAAAAACAACGTAAAAAACAAGATGAGAAATGACGCAAGAGATTGATATGGCGTTCTTCGTACAGAAGTAAGTATATCGTTCATTCTTCATACCCTCCTTTTTTTACATCCTTGACCAATTTCCCATCCTTCATGATAATAACCCGTTTCCGAAGGCTGTTTACGATGTCAGAATTGTGCGTTGCGAACAATATGGTTTTTTCACCTTCGAGCTTTTTGAAAATTTTCATGATATCCCATGCTGTTTTGGGGTCAAGATTGCCGGTTGGCTCATCTGCGATGATGATTTCACGATCTCCAACGATTGCACGGGCGATCGCAACTCTTTGGAGTTCTCCTGCTGAAAGTTGCGCAGGAAACACCGTGGTTTTTGAGGATAGACCTACTAAGTTAAGCGCCTCTTTAATCTCTTCTGCGATTTGTTGATGAGAAGCCCCAAGAACCTTAAGACTGAGTGCAATATTTTCAAAAACATTTTTATCAAGCATGATTTTAAAATCTTGAAATACGACACCTATTCTTGTTCTCAGCTTTTCAACATCTTTAAAGGCATCATTGGAGAGATCGTAGTCGTCGACGAGAAGGGTTCCTGATGAAGGTATCAACTGCCGGAGTATAAGCTTTAAGATGGTGGTTTTTCCTGCTCCTGAAGGGCCAACGAAAAAAACAAATTCGTTTTCTTTGATCTCAAAGGAGACGTTTTTGAGTGCTACATTGCCAAGAGGGAACTGCTTGCTGACATCGTCAAATTTTATCATCAGGAAAAAAACTACTTAACTTCAACGTATCCTACATCCATGAGCCATCCGGCTTTTTCAGCCTTGAAAGTTTGTCCCCAGACCTTTACTTTTTTTCCAATATATTGCTCGAGATCAACGGTACTGGAAGTGAGATAGACATTTTGAGATAGACCGCCGGGACGTTCCAGGTGAAATTTTCCTTCTCCTTCGATTCCGCCCTTTTTAAGAAGTCCCTCAGCGCTATCAGGAAAGGTTTTTTTATCAAATACTCCGGCAGTTTTTTCTACCTCTGTTTGAGATTCTGCTGAACCACCCGTTGCGGTTACCAATGAGGCTGCGCCGTATCCCACACCCACGCCTGCCAGAAGAGCTACAATAAAGAGGGCGACGACAACTTTTCCGGACATTTTTTTAGTGGAAGTAAGTGGTTTTACCGGTGCATCTTGAGAAGTTTTTGCCATAAAGAAAGGGTAGCATCTAATGAAAAAAATTACAACCCTTCTTCGCTTCAAGCTCAATATTACGCTTTGTGCTTGAGATACGCTTCAATGAATTCGTCAAGATCTCCTGCAAGGACATTGTCTACCTGATTATCCTCGTGCTGCGTTCTTAAATCCTTGATGAGCTTATAGGGGTGCAAGACATACGAGCGTATCTGGAGGCCCCAACTTGCTATTTTATCTTTTTTCATACCTTGTCTGGTTTTTTCCTTCTTGTCCTCTTCTATCTGCCATAACTTTGCGCGGAGAAGTTTAAGGGCGTTTTCCCTGTTTTTTCCCTGTTGTCTTTCGGTTTGGCATGTCACAACAACACCGGTTGGTTTATGGGTAAGCCGTACTGCGGTGGAGACTTTATTTACATTTTGGCCGCCATGACCACCTGCACGGAAAAACTGCCATTCAAGGTCATCTTCTTTTACTTCAAATATTTTCTCCTCAATCATGGGTAAAACCTCAACTAAAGCAAAGGAAGTTTGCCTCAAGCTATTGGCATTAAAAGGGGATTGGCGGACTAATCGATGGACTCCAGCTTCAGCTTTCAGATAGCCGAAGACATACGATCCATATACATTAAACGTAATGCTTTTGATTCCGGCCTCCTCGCCCGGTACACTGTCGATCTCCTCGAACTTCCAACCTTTGCGTTCAAAATAGCGAGTGTACATTCTTGAGAGCATCTGTGCCCAATCCATAGCTTCGGTGCCGCCCTGACCCGAATGAATCGAGACTATTGCATCACCCTTATCGTGCTCGCCTGAAAGAAAAATAAGCGTTTCGTACTTTTTAATCAATGGTTCTGCCTCTTGAAATGCCTTTTCCTCGTGATACAGCTTCATCATCTCGATATCTTCTGTCTCTTTTTTCAGAAAATCGATCCTCTTGGAGACCGTAGCAGCCTTTGTAGAATCTTTCCAGAAGTCCTGATCGTAGGTTTGGGCTTCCAAATCAGCTAGCTCCTTTTGTTTCTCTGAAAGATTTGTTTTTTCGAGTATGTTTGCGAGCCGTCTTTCCAGCTCTTTTTCCTGCTCTTCCATAGGAGTTACTCGTTGTCTTTTATTAATTTGAGGAGTTCTGGGAATTGTTTATATGCTTCACCTGCAGTATCAATAGTAAAGTGTTTTTGTCCGGGAATAACAACAAGTTGTCCGCCCAATTTTTCAGCTAGAAACTCTGCATGATCCAAAGGACAAAAGGGGTCGTCATCAGAATGAACTAGGACAAACTTGTCGGCCCTTGACTTTATTTTTTCAAAATCAAAGGGTTTTTCAAATAGTTCATCTCGATCGTCGCGATTTGAACCGTCTTTAAATGAACCGATAAGATAAGCCGCATGTATTTTTGTTCCGTCCGGCAAATCTTGAAGGAAGCCCAAAATCGCAACAGCTCCTGATGAATGACCTATTAGAATTGTTTCTTCATTAAGGTCGAAGGGTTTCTGGTTAGAAAGAAATTCATTATATCTTTGTATATTTGGCTTATCTGCTTGGGGAAGATCTGGAACCCAGACTTTATAGCCAATTCCCTCCAGTTCACCTTTCAGCCACGGAAACCAGTGTGCTTGCGAATTACCTCTTGTACCATGAAGAATCTCAGCATTTTTCATAGCACTATTATAATAGATGGAGCCTGTTTTACGTTATTACTTGAAGTCGGAGCCGATTATGATGACGATATCTGAAGCTTCTTCATCGTTCAAAGTTTCAATTTTTGGCTTTCCAACATTTTCTGAGAGATCCTTTACCAACGCGCCTGTAGCTGTTTTTACCGACGGCTTTATCTGGATTATTGTAGTTGCGTAGTCAAAATTGTCAGCATTATCTGTCAGGATTTCCTGATATCCTACTTCTTTCAGAATATCCCGCACCTCGGTTGCTTTACCTACAGTGCCTGATCCGTTGAGGACTTTAATTTTCAATTCTTCTTTTTTAAACGCGGGCGTAGGTGACGGAACCACAGTAGGTTTTGTAGTGGGTGAGGGTTTACCGATAGATGTCAGAGAGTTGGTGTCTACTTTCGGAAGTGAAAATCCTCCGAAGTTTATCTTCGAAAGTCCAAAGAAGATTAAAAAAGATGCGATAAACGCTAAAAAAAATATTCCGACTTCTCGTTTGAAAATTGGAACAGTCGGCACAGAAAAAGAAGATTTCCCTTTCGCCTTGAATGGTTTTTTTAGAATACGGAACTCCTTATTTTCCTGGGAAAAGACGTATGCTCCAAAACAGACATCATAAGAAAGGATAGGAAACGGTTTGTCCGACGAAACAAGCGCTTTAAGGTGTTCTGCGTAAAAATCAGGGATGATCCGTTTCAAAGGATTGGTCCAAACACCGACAGATTTTGTAAATGTATCTTGACGTACTTTATCCGATTGTTCACCCGATAAAATAATCCGATTCAACTTGACGCCTTTTTCTTCAAGTTCTTCCTTTTTCTTTTTCAAAACTTCTTCCAACCGATCTTCTTTTCCCAATGTCTGCACCCATTTCTCCTCGATTAAAAGTCCACCCGAATCAAAGACCACTCCTTCCAGAATATCTTTTGCATAATGTGCATAGAGAATTGCTTCTTTCTTCTCTTTTCGCAAGGTTTTTTCAAATAGTTTAAAAATAGCAAGGGTTTCCGGCAGAAGGATGCTTAACTTAAGAGAAAGTAGTTGCAACACATCAACATACTTTTGAAGCGTCTCTTCACCTACTGCGAAGTAAGAAATTTGTTTTTGTTTATCTGCGTCCCTGACAAAAAAATCCGAATAATAATTTTCCAGACTGGACGCAACAGAAGCGCGAGCTTTATCTTCGACAAAAGATGAGATTGCAGCAGGCGCCAGATCCGCTGGCACCTCAGTTCTTAAAAAGTGAAAAGACTCCTGAGGAAGGATAAGACAAACTTCTTTTTCCTGAGGAGCAGAAAGATCATTAATACCTTCTTTGATCGCAGACGCCAAAAAATCAATATTGGTTACTTTTCCATTACTAAGTAGATCAATTTCGTGTCGTTTTTCAAAATAACCTACTTCAAACTGCCCCAAGAGCGTCTTTTTTAATACAAGAATTTTTATCTCATTCTTATCAAGTGAGACATACAGCATGAAAGTAATTATAAAGATATCACTCTATAAAAAACAAGTAGAACGATAAGTTTTTTTATTCCAAGCCAGTGGTACAATAGGAGCATGAATAATTCGGTTGAGGAAGTAAAAAAGCGAATTGATATCGTGGAGTTTATCGGCTCCTTTATTTCTTTAAAAAAAGCAGGGCGCAACTTTAAAGGTTTGTGCCCCTTTCACCAGGAAAAAACTCCGTCATTTGTAGTTTCTCCAGATCGGCAGATCTGGCATTGTTTCGGTTCGTGTGGTGACGGAGGAGACGTCATCAAGTTTTTGATGAAATGGGAAAATCTTACGTTTTTCGAAGCGCTAAAAGAACTTGCTGAAAAAGCAGGTGTAAAACTTACAAACATCGCATTTGAAGATAAGATATGGCAAAAAAAAGAACGGCTCCTTCGCATGAACCAACTTGCAGCAGAGTACTTCAACTATGTTCTTTTTAAGTCGTCAGTGGGAAAGAATGCACTTGAGTATTTAAAATCACGGGACATCAATGAAAAGACCGCACAGAAATTCCAACTGGGATACGCTCCTGATTCATGGGACTCCCTTCATAAATTTTTAACGAAAAAAAAGTTTCAAGATGAGGAACTTCTTGAAGGGGGACTTTTGGTCCGTGGAGAAAGAGGTGGAATTTATGACCGCTTTCGCAAGAGACTTATGTTTCCAATAAAAGATCCACGTGAAAATACCGTCGGCTTCTCGGGAAGAAATCTTGACGACGTAGACAAAGCAGCAAAGTATATTAATACGCCGGAGACTCCGATCTATCACAAACGTGAAAGTCTTTTCGGGATTCACATCGCAAAAGAAGCGATTAAAAAAGAAGGAAATGTGTTTATAGTCGAAGGAGAGCTGGATGTGATTTCACCCTATCAACATGGATTTGAAAACTTTGTGGCAATCAAGGGATCTGCGCTTACTCGCGAGCACCTGATGCTTCTTAAGCGTTTCACCGGAAGAGCAACATTGGCACTGGACGCAGATTCTTCAGGAGAGGAGGCAGCGCGCCGTGGAATCGAAGAGGCAGACCGATTTGATATGGAGCTCGACATCGTACAGTTTGATTTTGCAAAAGATCCCGACGAAGCTGTGCGCGCCGATCCGGTTAAGTTTAAAAAAGAGTTAAAAAAACATGTGCCGGTGTACGACTTTATAATAGAACTTCTCAAGAAAAAATATCCTGAGACCGATGCGTTTAGCAAGAAAAAAATAGGAGACGAGGCGATTCCGTTTATTGAAAAAATTACCAATCCCATCGTTTATTCTCACTACGTTAAAAAACTTGCAGGAGTTTTGGATGTGTCCGAGGGGAGCGTGGAGTCGTTGGTCAGCAGATACCGTCAAAAGAAAAAACAGCAAGCCTATTTGAAAATTTCGTATTCAAAAAAAGAAGAAAATGATAGAGAAAAAAATCTGCAGACGTATCTTTTAAGCAGTATGTTTCAAAATCAATACCCTTATGAACCCGGCGATGTCGTCTTCCGGATTCTTGAGGCGGTTGATTTTACGTATCCCTCATACGGAAAATTAAGCGAGGCCTTTCTTGCGTATCAGAAAAAACACAAGGATTTTAAATTAGAGGATTTCTTAGAAACACTCGAAAGTGAACTTCGGGCTGTTTTTGATGAGTTGTACCTTTACGCAACATATAAAGGAGAAGAGGAGGAAAATCTGGAAAAATTAGCCTTTGAAATCAAAAAATTGGCGCTCAAAAGACAGATTTCTGACCTCACGAAAAAAAGCGAGAGCTTCTCAGGAGCACAGGAAAAAACGATCAGAGAATTGACCGTCCGATTAAAAGACGTGGAAAAAATGCTCCTTCCAGTATAAAATATATATCCAATGACCAAAACTAAGCTCCCTCGAACTTTAAACGAACTTATCAAGCAAGGTGAAGAAGACGGATTTTTGGTTCAAGACGACATCCTACTCGTATATCCGGATCCTGAAAAGCACATAGAAGAGATCGATGATTTCTTTAGTCAGGCGCTTGAAAAAGGCATTGATATTTTTGAAACGGTTTCCACACGGGAAGAAGAAGATGCTAAAAAATCTGCAGAAGAGATGGAGCGCGAAATCGAACATCTTATCTCGACACGTCATGGTGAGTCGCTCGATCCTATTAAAAAGTATCTGAAAGAGATCGGAAAAACAGCTCTATTGAAGTTTGAAGAAGAAGTAGATCTTGCCAAAAAATACGAGAAGAATGACATGAAGGCAAAAGAGAAGCTGATTAAGGCAAATCTTCGTCTGGTCGTCTCAATCGCAAAAAAATATCTGGGCCGGCGTTTATCGTTTCTCGATCTGATTCAGGAAGGAAATAAAGGGCTTATCCGCGGAGTAGAAAAATATGATTGGAGAAGGGGATTCAAATTTTCAACCTATGCGACATGGTGGATCAGGCAGGCAATAACAAGAGCCATTGCCGATCAATCCCGTACTATCCGCATTCCCGTTCATATGGTTGATCAGATCAACCGTTTTTACAAAACGCAACGGAGATTGACACAAAAACTTGGGCGGGAGCCAAAAACAAAAGAGGTAGCTAAAGAGATGTTGATTACGGTTGAGGAGGTCGATAATTTGGTACGGATCTCTCAGCAACCAAAATCACTTTCAACTCCAATAGGTGATGATAAAGAAACGACTTTGGAACAATTTATCGCTGACAAAAATCAACCAACGCTGTACGATAAAGTTTCCAAGGAGCTTTTGAAAGACGCCTTGAATAAAGTTCTCGAGACTCTTTCTCCCCGCGAAAAAAAAGTACTCATGATGCGCTTTGGTTTGGAAGATTCTAAACCAAAAACTCTGGAAGAAGTGGGGCGGGAATTTAAGGTTACCCGTGAGCGTATCCGTCAGATCGAGGCAAAAGCAATCCGCAAATTAAAGCATCCCACCCGCGCCCGTAAACTCCGAGACTTTTTAGAATAAGGTTTGATATACTAACGACCATGCCAGGAAAGCGTGGACCTGAATTTTGGAAAGATAAAGCGAACTGGAACCTAGATAACAGCAGTGTAATCGCTGCGCATTTCGGCTACAAAGAAGATGAACTGTTTAGAGAGGCGCTAGGAGTTTTTTCTGCAACTATGGTGAGCAAGGCTACCATCACTATGTTTCTCGAGTTGAGTGGGGAAGCTCATTTCAAAAATTTCAGACCTCCATTGACAAGAGTGAATACTTAAGAGCTTTTATTTTTACTTGCTTTTCATCAGAGGAGAGACTGGAGGCATTATAGGTTTCCAGAAATCCTCTCCTTTTTTATGTGTTGTGTGAACCCGCATAGGTTTCCGAAGTTTTTGAGCGATCACATCTAAGACCCGAGTTGGATCAGTCAGAAAGTCTTCAAAAGGGATACCTTCAACGGTCGCAGTATCTCTGGAATTCGTTCTTGGGACATCGAACTTTGTATCGATATACCAATAATTATGTTCGACCACTTCATCAGGGATATCTTTTCTATTTGGTCGGACAAGAGGTTTCACTTCTTGTTGCAACACTGCTCGATCTTCATCAGTCAGTTCAAACTTATCTCCCCATTGCAACGCCGGAAATCCAGCAACTGTTATAAGTCTAACTCTCCAATCGTTGGGATCATATTTTTTATCTTTCTCCGTAGTTGCCTTCGCCTTTTTTGCCATGATACGTGCTTCTTCATCAACATATCTTCTAATAACCGGATCGTGTTCGGCGAGGCTTTGATAAATCTCAATTATTCTATTGAAAATCTTCTCAGTTACTTCATCTCGTTCACTCCGAGCAGTTTCATGGATTTTTGCTCTTGCTTCACGAATTTTTGTAACTCCTTCTTCTACTTCTTTCCGTTGCTGTGTTTGAGCTTCATTTTCATCGTGTTTACGTGTAGCTGTCCGGGTTTTCGCGTCTTTCATTTTGTCCCAGATTTCCTTTGAATCCATAGTTGATAGTAGTATATCACGTGGTGAAAATTCTTTGTCCCAACGTTCTCTGACGCTTTTCAAATGACGCTTGCTTTTACTTTTGCTTGTGCTACGCTTTTTATGTATGCCCGAGAGGGATCGAAGAAGACCGACACCTGTTGAATACCTCACTTCACGATTGAGACAGCTTCCTCAAGTATTTCCACCAAGAACTATTTCTTTCGACGACATTGTCAAAAGAGGAGAGGACTCAGAACTTTTAGACGAGGGTAGACCTCCGATACTCGTTCACGATGATTCATTTGATGAGGTTGATTCATTCGAGCTTGCCAGAGCAACCTCAGTTGCAGATTTTTTTCTTCCATCAAGTTTCAACAGGACAATCCATTTACAACAAGGCAGCGCCTCAATTTTAGATCATGGGTCAATCGTGGATCTTATTTTAGACGCAAATTCTACAGTGGTTATTTCTCCGTATGTCGATGTAGTCACGGTACGAGATGCAGATAGAGACGTGACAGTTTGGCATCATCCAACAACGGTGGTTTTGCCGGGTGACGGAGTAGATATTCACCCAACAGTATACGGAGACGAAGCCAATTTTAACGGACATCGTATTGATCCTGACAATCTAACCCAGTTAAAGAGAGCAAGATTTGCTGTTGCAGACGGAGTGCAAAGGGCAGCAGTGGGAGAGGATGGATTTGATCCAAAAAATATGCAAAATTCGAAGGCTTGGTAAGAGGTTTTAAGGCAGCGGTTCTTCCTATAGAACATCCGGACAGACTATTATAAAAAAGACTCTCACTTTTTAATCTGCTACAATTTCCCCATAGTTGAATAAATTTAACTAATTAAGTACATTGAAGTAATACATGGTACGGTCAAAGTCCCATACAGAAAAAATCTTAAACGTTTGGGCTATCGTACTGATCATCTGGAGTCTTTACCGAGCATACTTTAAAACCAGCTTGGATCCTCTTATTGACGAGTTCATCGCAAAACCTTTGGTTTTTTTACTTCCGTTGTACATATTTATTAATCGCACGGAAAAAAAACCTTTTTGGTCATCTCTTGGACTAACCAAAAAACATCTGGGAAGTGAGATTTTTTACGGCTTTCTTATCGGAATTGTTTTTTTTGTTGGAGGAATGCTCACTACAGGAGTAAAATTTAAACCTGCGATTTTCTTTGAGACAAGATTTCTTTTGGTCGTTCTTACTTCATTTGCCGCTGCGTTTACTGAGGAGGTTTTATCCCGTGGCTTCGTGCTGAAAAGATTGTATGAAGATTCAAAAAATATGTTTACATCGGCATTTTTGGCAAGCGTCCTTTTTTTCCTACTTCACGTTCCCATACTGTTCACTTCCCAAAATATGACCGGGATGCTTCTTTTTAAAGTCATGATTACGGATTTAATCTTAAGTCTTGCAGTATCCTTCGTCTTTTTAGCAAGAGGGAAGAGGCTTGCGATGCCGATTATGATTCACGCGATGTACGCGCTCAGTCTTTTCCTTTTTATCTAATCTTTTCGTAGATTCCAAATATTTCTTCAGTTCCGCTTCTTATTTTTTTTCCGGGAGTTATTTTTAATTCGGTAAAATCCTCAGGATAGCCAATCACGACATACCGTTTATCTTCCTTTGATATGTTTGTGTTAAAAACAAATTTATCAAATCGGTCCACTTGGCCAAATCCGTATTCATCAGGAGCAGAAAGCTGAGCCTGTTTCTGATACTTTTCAGGAGGGTATTGTAGGTAAGCAAGTAGGAAAATGTATGGTTGCCCATTTTTGCGGGTTATGTAAAAGTGGTCGTACTTTTCATAATTTTCTTTAATATATGAGGTTAGTTCGCGATATCCTGGCTGCCATGCGCGAATAACAAGAGCTCTTTTTGGATAGTGATTCAGATAAAAATCCCACGTATAAAAAAGTAAGGAGGTCTCGGCCAGAATAAGCGCAAACAGAAGAAACAAAGCGTATTTTTTTGGAAACTCTTTATATAGTTGAATGACTCCATATGATGCAATAATCAAAATAGGGATCAAGACAAACAGAGATCTTGTTAGGGAAATTCCTGCCCATGATAGTGCGGCAGGTACCGGTGATATAAGAAGAAGAATAAGCAATAAGTACCGATAACGCTCTTTTTTTCTAAATAAGTAATACAGTCCAATGAAGAGAAATACATATTCAAGAACGCTTATCGGACCCATATCATCAAAACCAAACCGTGGATTTTCGTCACCGGACAGAAAAAGAAACTGAGGAGAAAAATATTTTACATACGATTTCAAAAATTCTCTTTTTCCAACAGAGATTTTATTGTAGAAAAGGCGAGAGCCTCCCTCAGACCGTAACTCATTTATTTTTAGCGCAAACCCAGGAGTATTAAAAAATAACAAGTTACCTACCCGTTTCGGCTGATTTATGAGGTCGGTTATTCCAAAGAGAAGCAAAATAAGAAGCGTAAATAATACAATTCTTTTTCCACCCTTTATTTTTAAAAAGTAAAAGAAGGAAAGTAATAAAAACAGAATTCCAAAAAGTCGGCCAGTTTGATACGAAAATAACAGTAAAGTTAATGAAAGTAAAAACAGGACCGTATCTTTCGCTGTAATTTTTTTGATTAGTCTCAAAAAAAAGAGAAGAGTTGAGGCAATAAGAAATACAGAAAGATATGCTTCGTGCGCCTGTCTTCCGATTGAGTGGAGTCCCCACGAAAGACCGACAAGAGCGGAAGATACGAGCGCAGTGTTTTTTTTATCAAAAAGTTCCTTAACCAAACAATACACAAGAAAAGGAAAGAGAAAAACGAGGACGGTATTCAACATTCTCACCGAGTTTTCAGACAAACCAAATAATCCCACAAAAGGGATAGAAAGATACGAATATAACGGCATTTTGTAATCACCAAATGACTTCAGACGTAGTGGCAAAAAATTGCCATACTCATCTTTACCTGTTTGGGAAAGGGAGTAAACGTTGTAGCCAAAAGCCGCCTCATCTGCGTTAAAAGAAGGAGGAACGGTGCTCTTTTCATATACATTAAGAAACAAAGCAAAGAGCGAGATTACGAGAAGAATCAGAAACGTTTTTTTACTCATGTAAATTTAGAAAGAATTTTATCATCGTGAAGGACGAAATATTTTCGCTGTTTTATATGATGGTCAATTATTTCAAACGATCGTGCGAGAGCATCGATTAAACCGGAAAAAAAAGAATATTCACCCTTGATAAGAAAATAAATAACGTTCGGAATCAGTAAAAGCCAGTAACTTGATAAAAGCGCAGGATCAGTAATGTTTTTTATGATAAATACATGTTGGTTCCTGAAAGCAATTTTTTTTATCTCCTTTTTTTTAAAATATTTTCCAATGGTTGATTCATGATGGTGTTTGACTACTATAGATGAATCAAAAAGTACTTCATATCCTGCTTTCCATGCACGGTATGACAGGTCGATATCCTCCCAATAAAAAGGGGAGTATAGAGAATCAAATCCTCCGAGTTTTTCAAATTTCTTTCTATCTATTAATGACGCTCCTCCTTCTGCCCACGCGGTGTAGCCATCTATAAGATCGTCGGCTTTAGAATGGCGTACAAGGCCAAAGTCCCAGAATATTTTATTCTTGCCCACTATACTTCCACTCTTTTCTTTTTGTGCAAACGTAACCGCAAAAAGATTTTTATTCTTTTTAAAGTTTTCCAGGGCTTTTTTAAAAGATGAGTCCTTTAGTAACACATCGCTGTTTAAAAGGAGAATGTATTTCCCCTTCGCCTTTTCCACTGCTACATTGACCGATCCCCCAAATCCCAAGTTTTTTTTATTCTCGAGAAGAGCGAGATGATATGAACGGAGATCTTTCCTGATACTTTTTTCCGGATCGTCATTGATTACAATTACTTCGCAGTCATCGAAATGGGGAGAATTATGCGCTAAGTTATATATCAACTCGCTGGTATTTTTATAAGCGGGGATGATTATAGATATCATAGATCAGTGGTTGAATAAAATTTCCTTTACTTTTTTTTGAAATACATCGTACCCAAAGTTTTCCCTGACAAAAGCCTGCGACTTTGTTTGAATATTTTCCCGCTGTCTTTTGTCAGCTAATATTTTGCTCATTTTTTCAAACAGTTCCTTTTCATTCCAAAACAAAAATCCGTTTTCTCCGTCTTTTACTATTTCTTTTATTCCGCCGGCTCCATAACAAAAAGATATACATGAAAGCGCCATTGCCTCAAGGGGGGCAATCCCCAGATGTTCGGTTTTTTCTGGTTGTTTTACTTCGTCCACTCCTAATCCAGTAAAATGCCAATAATATTCCGCAGACCGATAAAGGTTAAAAAGCTCTTTGAATTTAACATTCGGTTTGAGGATGAGATTAGGATTATTTTTCACTTGCCTTTTGAGGTTTTCAAAATAAGTTTCATCTTCTTTTTTTAATCCTCCTGCAAGGACAAGTTTGTATCCATTCAACAGACCACTATTCACAAGTTTGTTAAAGTAAGAGATCATGACGGTATGGTTTTTAACATGGAGGCCACCGAAAAATCTTCCGACAGAAAGAATTATTTTTTGTTTTACGATTGAGGAGTTCCTTTCAAAAAAAACCTTATCAATATACGGATATAAGACTTTTGATTTTATTCCCCATGAGGCAAGATGTTTTCTTGTAAATTCGGAGTTGCTGATAAACGTAACATTTGAAGTTTTCAATTTATTTAAGACGGACATTGAATATAAAGATCGGGAAGGAACCATGCAAAAAACAAAATTATTTTTTGCTAGAGAGAAAAAATAACTGCCATCGGTTACATAAAAAAAATATTCGTACGAAGCCAATTGCGTGGTCCGTGTCAGTACCGAGATGTTTTTTTTAAAAATATTAGACTGAAACTTCAGTGAGGGGAAGGTGAGGTTGAAACGTTTTTTTATTTCTTTTGTCAGGTCCGAATCCCAGAAGATATCTATATCATAATCTTCATCACTCAGTACTTTTACAATCGAAAGGATGTGTTTTTCTCCACCTCCCAAAACATCAAGATAAGGATCATAGAGAGCCGCTTTTTTTTTCATAGAGAAAGAGATAGGTTACGGTCTTTGAAAACGCTTGATAGATACTCTCAATTATACCAATCGTCCCGTCTAAAAAACCCTTATCTCTAAAAAGTCTGCGAAAAAGTTCACCTGCAAATTTCCGCATGAAAGTCCGGGTCTTTGCTGTTTTTCCTGCTCTTGCCAATAATTGAGCTTCTATACTCTCAAAGATAATTGTTTTATTCACCATTGATTCAATATCTCCGTGAAAAAAATGGAGGAGAGGTTCCTGAAGAGTTCCCTGAGATCCATTGATTACAGGCGTTGAATGTATTTCTGTCGGCCATTTCTGAAGAGCTCTTTTTCTTATCAGTCTTGTTTGGTGATCTGGCCACCATCCGCCGTGTCTTAACCATTTTTTCCCAGCAAATAAGTTTTTTCTTGGTATTTTATACGCGTTGAATTCGAAAGTTTTTATAGCGCTTTTGATTTCACTTGCTAGATTTGCAGTTATGCGTTCGTCTGCGTCGATAATTAAAATCCATTCAGCCTGAGCTTTTGAGACTCCAAACTCTCGTGAGGGTTCTACGTAGTGTGAATTCGGAAAGATATGGATTTCAGCTCCAATCTCAGACGCAATCGTAGTGGTTCTATCTGTACTCTCCATATCAATAAGAATGATATTGGAGGTGAGAAGTTTCGCAGACTCAATACAGACTTTTATATTTTTTTCTTCGTTAAACGAGTGTATTACTACAGCCACACTATCTCTGTTATCTGCCATATCAAATGCTATTATAATAGCATAATGGCTAGTCTTGGGGCTTATAAGAAGTACTTCTCACCAGTCACACTTTTTATTATCTTCATGGTAGGTATTCTCCTGCGGTTTGCCTTTTTCGAGAGCGCAACTTTTGGTTACGATCAGGCCAGAGATGCTTTTGCTTCAATCGGAATCTTCGGAGATGATCCGATTAAAATACAAGGGCCGACAACCGATATAAAAGGTTTATTTCACGGACCATTATATTGGTATCTGACAGCGCCCTTTTATTTTTTTTCAGGAGGAGACCCTTTAGCAGCGAGATTGATTCTCGTGATGATAAACGTACTAAGTATTTTTTTTATTTTTCATTTTTCAAAAGAACTTTTTAAAAATACCACCATGGCATTGATAAGTGCGTTTTTATTTGCTGTTTCGTTTGAAGCGGTTCAATATAGCAGGTGGTTATCAAATCCTCCACCTGCCCTTCTTACTATTGCAATTTTTTACTACGGTTTATGGCTCAGCCTTCAAAAAAAATCAATCGGAATAGGACTTATGTTTTTGGGTCTCGCCCTAAGCGTCCAATTCCAATTTTTCTTGGTATACCTTGTACCTTTTTTTCTTGTGGGGGCTGTCTCTTTTTTAAGAAAATCAAAGTTTTCAAAATTATTTTCCAAAACGAACATAATCCTATTTTTTACAGCCTTCTTTTTCCTTACCTCTTTTATAATTTCAGAGATCAAGTTTAAGTTCCAAGGATCGGGAGCGCTATTTTCTTTTCTCACCAAAACTGGAGGTTCGTCAATAAACCCACAGTTTACTGTGCAAAAAATGATACGGTTTACCGAAACACTAGCTAATAATGTTTCTAAAAACCTTTTTGACTTGCAACCTTTATTCGCAACGACAATACTGGCACTCATACTGCTTGTTTCTGTTTGGTTTGCCGTCAAGGACAAGAAAAATAGAGAAGCGATCTCTTTTTTAATACTTTGGTTTATTTCTCCGGGATTGATATACCTTTTCGAAAAGAATAATTCGTATTTTTTAAACATCGGAAACATATATCCACTCATAATGCTTGTCTCTTTTCTTATTACGACAACGGTTAAACAACTTCCAAAAATCACAGGGTCGCTACTACTAGTTTTGATTCTGAGCGCGGTTACCGCAAGCAACGTGAATCTTATTATAAAAAACAATCCAAACGGAGAGAGTTTATTTTCTGTTCAAAATAAAATGAACCTTGTCGATGAGAAGGAAGCAATCGACTGGATGTATAGCGAAAGTAAAGATAAAGAGTTTTCGGTGAACGCGGTTACCAACCCGCTATTTGTCCACACTAACTGGGCTTATCTTTTCAATTGGTACGGAAGAACGCGTTATGGATTCATGCCTATGTGGTTGGGATATCCTTTGGACGGAAATTTTGGAGACAAAGTAGTTTTCGGCAAAGAGAACATGTTCGTAGGGTTAACTCATTTTCTAATCATAGAGCCGGAAACCGGAATTCCTTCCGAGTACGTCGTGGCATATAAGGGATATGAAGATGCACGAAGTAAGGTTGTTGAATCTCGCAAATTTGGAGAGTTTACTATTCAAAAAAGAGTTCTTACTAAAAAATCGCATTTCTTAAGACAGGATCTTTTACACTATCTTCCCAATCAACATTCGTTACCTGTGGATTTCTGGGAAAATAACTAGGGAAGTTCTTTCCCGCGCCACTTTTCTATGAGCACGTGATCGTTTGGCTTGATTTCTTTCAAAAGCTTGCTCCCTTTTGGTACGTGTATCGCCTTCCATCTATCCTGTCTTGATTTGCACTCTCTCATTTCATTGACCTCAATAGGAAGGAACTTACAGTTGTCTTTTTCTAATATGAGATAACATGAGTCATTAATAAATGCTTCCTTTACTTTTGGTTTACCGATCCTTTCAAAATATGCAAAGAGATATCTATAGGTGTGGGGAATAATTGGTGGGGTGTAGACTTTTATACACAGTTCATCGTTTTTACTATCTGCATAAATGATTTTTGAAACTTCCATATGTTCACGTAATCCCTCTAACTTTGGCGACTCCTTATTTTGAAGTTCTTGTGCGAAGGTCGTTCCTAAAGACAGGATAAGAACAACAACATACACATAAACAATTATTTTCAGCACTGTCTTCTGGCTCCGTAAAAGCGCACTAACTGACAATGCTGAAAATACAACAAAGAAGTAGGGGAGACCTTCAAAGTAGTTTTGCCAAAAGACGGTTTTATACAGTAACGAAAGAACAAATAGTCCAACGAATAAGATGAGCGTGAAAAGAAAAAACTCCTTTCTCAGTTTTTTTAAATTAGAAAAAGAAAAGAATATTCCGATAATTATTAAACATAGAGTTGACCACATGAGAAACTGGATTTGTCCTGGAAATGATTGAAGAAAGAAGTCTTTTAATAAATGAAATCTTTCCCAAAAAACTTCGGAGTAAGTTTTGGAAGCTTGTACACTGGTTTCATTGAAGTATTTCAATACGAGTTGTGTTTGAGAGAAACCACTTTTGAGTTCAAACAAAATACGAGGAGCAATCGGAAGGAGTAAACCGGAAACAAAATACAAAAAACGTTTTTTTGTGCCAAGAAAATCTTTTAAACGCTTAAGTATAAGAATAGCAAGGAAAAAAGAAGGATATAAAAATAAGCCAAAAGCAACCTCTGCCTCAAACACCATTGAAAGAGAGAAGCCTACTAAAAACAAGATTCTCAGATCTTTTTTAACCGTATATTTATAGTAGAAGTAGAGAAAAGCTAAGAGTGCGGGTGGCGCAAGCACGCTATTTATTGCAAAGATCGATGTTTTAATAAAATAAGGTCCCAGCGCGACTAACGCTGCAAATACAAGAGATGCGATTTTCCCAAACTCTTTTTTAAGAAATACTGTAAATAAAACTAGTTGGGCCAAGGCCAAAAGCAAGATGAAATAGTAGAATCCCATCGGATTGCCATTTGTAACAAAAAACGGAATGGTCAAAAAATAATACCACCACACCCCATGATTGACGCCTGGTATACCGGTAGTCGGCCCGAGCAATGCGGGCTGCTTGTCAATTACGATTTCCTGTGTTTTTAAAAAGTCACGCCCCTGGTCAAAGGTATAAGGAACGGTTTGAAAATAAACAGGCTTTACTCTAAAATAACAAAACAGCGCAAGTATCAGAAAAAGACAGATTATGTAGCCTGTCTTAGCAAGATTTTTCATCGAATACATGAAATTATATCATAAGTGGATTTATGTACTTTTTAGTATTTTTGTTGCCGCTCTTCTTATTTACTCATATTCTCTCATCGATTTAAACCTGACTCTTTTTAATGACGAACTGTGGCTTCTTGCTCGAGACAGCTTGGTGCGGTTGGGCTACTTCCAAAGAGAACTGTCTTCGTATATTTATATCGCGGTAGTTCTCGTGTTATTTTACTTTCACTGGCTCTTTACTAAAAACTATAAAGTCGTTTCCTTTTGGAAAGTTGTTATTCCCTTGTTATTCTTAGGAGTTTCATCATATCCGTTGCTTTCCCATGACTTTTTCAATTATATGTTTGATGCAAAAATCCTTACCTTTTACCATCAAAATCCTTATGTGATGCGGCCTCTTGATTTTCCTTCTGATCCGTGGCTACGTTTTATGCACTGGGTTCACCGGACCTATCCCTATGGACCTGTTTTTCTCCCCATTACCTTAATTCCATCCTTTTTAAGTTTTGGAAAGTTTGTTCTTGCTTTTTATCTTTTTAAAGCAACCTCGACGTTCTTTTATCTTGCAGGTTCCTTATCTTTATTTAAAATGAATAAGAAGTGGGCGATTTTTTTTGCTACAAACCCGCTTGTTGTAATTGAAGGCTTAGTAAACGGACACAATGATATGATTGCGGCAGGACTGGCTCTTATCGGAATTTATTTTCTTTTTCAAAAAAAGAACCTATTTTCCCGAACGTTTTTTCTTTTATCAGGTGGAATTAAATACCTCACGATTCCATTCCTTATTCTTTCCAGAGAAAAGAAGCATATTTTAAACAAAATCGCCTTTAGCCTGTTAGTTTGTCTTTTGTTATATCTTTCAATTACGCAAGAAGTTCAACCGTGGTATTTTCTCGGAATCTTACCTTTTATAGTATTTTTTGAAGGCCTTATAAGCAAATTGAGTCTTTTTTTTGCAGGACTTCTACTTTCTTATTTTCCGTATATCAGATTTGGAGAGTGGGACACTCCTTGGAAAATCAATCTAAAACACCAGATCATAATCGGCTTTTTAGTAGCTAATGCAGTTTACCTCTTGCCAAAACTAAAGACAAAGTTTTTCAAAAGATGAAGCTTCGTATTAACAGGCGCGTATTTTAAGCCAAATTTCAAGCGATTTTTGTTCTGATACTTCGCATGCAGGGACGATCCTGACCCACCAGTGGACTGTGAAATCTTATGCCAAATAATAATAGCTGGATCATAGTAAAGAGATACATCTTTTTTTGAAGCACGAACGCAATAGTCGGCATCCTCAAAGTATAAGAAATATGACTCGTCCCAAAATCCTACTTTACCTATTACTGACTTGTCTAAAAGCATGAGTGCTCCAGTGATAAATTCTGTTTCTACTGAAGTATTATATTGCCCATGGTCAACTTCATCAACCCCCCGATGCTTACTTAATGCATGGTCCCAGTCAAAAAATCCACCCGCATACCAGATCACCTTTCCAAGATCTGCTTGTGGATATCGGTCTTTATGATATTCATGGCCAGGAGCATATAAAATCTTGCCGCCAACAATTACTCCCGGATGTTTTTCAATAGAGGAAAGTGACCGCTCGACAAAATCTTGTTCAAAAAACGTATCGTCGTTAATAATACAAAACCGCGAAAATTCCTTTTGAAGAGCTTCCCTCAAACCTTCATTTACACTGTGGGCATATCCTTTATTCTCTCGTTTCAAACAGGTGATATTGTCGCCTGCTATTTTAGACGATGTTGAGCCGGAGATGTCGATTACAAATACATGAAAATTTCTATTTTTCTGTTTCTTGAGACTCTCAATAAAATCAGCAAGAACCCGGGGATTAATCGTGGGAACTATTATCGCAAGAGATTGATTCATGATATTAGTTTTTTGCTAAAAAGGATTGAGTCTCTTTTTTTATATTGACGCCAAACACTTTCGTTATAAAAAACAAATAAGAAAATACACCGACACTGACAAATAAAGCAAGAAGTAATCGGGTATTAGGAGGGACGGTAAGACTTAATGAAAAAAGTACTCCTGCCATAACAACAGAAGAAATAAAAAATTTGTAAACGGGTCCAAAAAAATGAAAATGGTATGCCCGCTGAGCGATCAAGAGTACGCTTATAAAAGAAATGGACACGATAAGATGAGCAATTGGAAAACCAAGCAACCCAAGGTTTTTTGTTAAAAAGGGTGTAAGTACCCACGTCAAGACTGTGAAAAATATCATAAAGGAGAATGTTATCTTTACTTTTCCCAATGCGTTAAACAAATTCATAAACGGTGCGGAAAATGAAAGAATAAGGGAAGAAAGAGCGAATATGTAAAAAAGTGGAATCGCAGACTCCCACTTCTGATAATTAGGAATAATGTCAACGACATACTTCATCGTCATGATCATCCCGATAAGTAAAGGTGCGATAAGAGCGGTTTGATAGTAGAGAATTTTTTCTGCAATCGATCGGATTTTTTCTTTATTGTCCTGATACCGCGCCATGAGAGGAAATAAAACCTTGCTGACATTATCCATCACAATTCGGATCGGTGCATCAGCCCATTTTTTTGCCCATCCGATATAACCCAATCCTTCAAAACCAAGCGCCTTCCCCAGATAAAGCGTAATGAGGTCGTCTTTAAAAAGAGCCAAAAATGAGCTTGCTTGAAAAGGAATTCCAAAAGAAAGAAGTTTTTTCAAACTCTTTACGGATATTCCGATTTTAGGCATCCAGAATGAAAGTGTATAAATAAGTGCAAGCCCGGTAATGGCTCGCAGGAAAACGGCAATAGTAAAGCTCGTTAAGCCGTAACCTAAAACAGCAAAGGCGGAAATAGCTATGTAAAAGACGGTGTTCTCGACAATCTGTACGAGTACAATTTTCTCAAATTTAATTTTTCTCTCAAGAAAAATCGAAGGAATGGTTTTCATCGATGAGATAAAAAAAGCGACAAGGAGAACCTGATAGAGGAGTGCGCCGTCTGGAGGGAGCTGATAAAAATTCTGAACAAAAGAGGTGCATATAAAACCAATAATAACTAGAATAAGCGTTAATCCTTGTTGGACAGTAAATGTGGTGGTAAGGTCATCTTCTGAGATTTTCTTTTTTTGGATGAGCGCACCGGCAAGTCCAATATCTGAGAAATAATTAAGGAAAGAAATGATAGATAAAACAGTAATATAAATTCCAAAGACTTTAGGTGACAGAAGAATTGTTAGAATAAGGTTTGCGACGAGTCCCAAAAACGCTGAGTAGCCGCTTTGGAAAAAAAGGCTCAGGGTGCTTATAAAGCTCCGTCTTTTTATATCACTCATTTGCGATTGGGGTTCTTTCATTTTGAGGTATATTTAAGTAAAGGAGATTGTATATATAATATGAACATGTTCAAAAGAGTCCTTGGATTTATTACGGCTCACAAGCTCCCATTTGAGCTTCTTGCTATTTTTATTATAACAATTCCGGCATTTGTAAGCCTAGTAAATCCACACTATTTTTCAATGCATGACAGCCAGCATGTTGCTCGTTTATTCCTTCTTGATCAGGGAATTCGTCAGGGTTACTTTTTCCCCCGATGGGTGGACACCCTTGGATTTAATTTCGGATACCCTTTGTTTAATTTCTACCCTCCCCTCGTATACTATTTAGCCGAACTTTTCCATCTGGTTGGGGTTTCCCTGACCCAGTCCATAAAACTTGTTTTTATTTTAGGGTTTATACTTTCTGCTGTCGGGATGTATCTTCTTGCGAGGCGCCATCTGGGCCGTGCAGCCGGCTTTTTAGCAGCAGTGCTTTATACGTACTTTTCTTATCACGCGGTTTTAATTTATGTCCGGGGAGCGCTCGCTGAGTTTTTCACCCTCTCACTACTTCCAGTTTTATTTTTATCCCTGGATTCTCTTCGGGATAAACTTACGATTAAGAGTAGTTTGGTATTCGGAGTACTTTTCGCACTTCTTATTTTAAACCATCCTCTTATTGCAGCACCCTTCTTGATGTATCTTTTTTTTACCTATCTTTTTTATCTAATAATCAGCAAAGGAAAACGCTGGCGTCTTACATTGTTACTATCCCTCGGTGGGCTAACAGGACTTTTACTTTCGGCTTTTTTTTGGTTGCCTTCAATGCTTGAAAGAAGATTCACGTTAGTCGATAGCATACTTACCAAAGAACTGGCTATGTATAAAATTCACTTTGTTTGTCTTGGTCAATTTCTCAATTCCCCCTGGGGTTATGGAGGTTCGATTCCCGGATGTTTTGATGGACTTTCATTTCAACTCGGAAAAATTCATCTGGGGCTTATATTAATTGCAGGAATCGTGGCCTTTTGGTTTGCGATAAAGCGGAAGAGTATCTCTGAAAATTTTGAATACTTCACGTTCTTTTTATTTTTACTTTTGTTTTCTGTTTTTATGACAGTTGGTAGCTCGAAGCAGGTTTGGGATAACATTTCATATTTATGGTATCTCCAATTTCCATGGAGATTTTTTACGTTTACCGCGCTCTTTGTGTCAATGATCGGGGCATTCGCACTACATTACGCACAAAGAATACTGACTTCGTACCATGTTTCACATACGATAGTGAGAAGATTTCAAGTAGGTTTCCTTTTGGCGATAAGCATAGTAACAATTGCAGTGTATCAAAAGTATTTTCGTCCTTCTTCATATCTTCCGGCTGATGACCGCGCCCTTACATCTTTTTATGAAATTGCAGATAGAGTAAGCAGAACTTCTTTTGAATTCGCGCCGGTAGGAGTCAAAACTAAACAGTCAGAGCTTAATACCACAGCCTTCGACATTGAAAAAAAAGATATTCCGACGGGTCGCTACAGAGTAGTACAAGGAGATGTGCCGATTACTCCGCTCACCGATAAATTTAATGAGAAAAAATTCTTTACCGACGCGGGAGCTCCGGGAGTTATCCAAGTCAATACATTTGATTTTCCCGGGTGGACTTATTATGTGGATGGAAATAAAGATATACACGGAGCAGACAATACATATAAACGTATTACGATTCCCGTTGCTGAAGGGCACCACGAGCACCTTCTTCGCTTCGAAGATACACCGGTGAGAAAGATCGCGAATATAATAAGCGCAGTAACACTTGTAAGTTTGTTAGTTTTCTTTGGGTTTCAATTCAAAAAGAGTAAAGCTTGATTTTCCACCTGGTTTTTCAAACACCCTGATTTTTTTGATTGGCCAACTTTCTGGGAACTCTTCTCGATGTGCGAAAACCACAAATACATGGCTGTTTTTTACCAGCGGTTGATTTTCATAAAGATTTTTCTCATCAAGCGGCCAGTATCCTTTTATAGAAATTCGGTCTGAAGATTTCAACGATGACTCGAGCATATCTCCGGAAACTCCAAAGTTACCTTCAGCGATTAAGATAACCGGTTTATCGGCAGATTTTTCTCTTGCGTATTCGACCATCTCCTTGATACCTGTTCCCGCAGAAATTCCTTCAATGTATTGCCACCGGTCCACCTCAGGAAGCGGGATCTTAGATTGATTAAATAGAATCGTGTAATCGAAAAATCCCACAGAAAGAAGAAAGATGATAACAGCAGTTAGGAAAAAATTCTTTTTCAGTTTGTCCAAAAAGTACGCGCATAAAATAAGAAGCGTCATAACGATAAAAATAAGATACCGTGGATACACAACCTTTGCAAAAAAAGCTATGGCTATATACGGAAGCGCAATCCATAAAAGAAAATAGAAAGCGAGATTCCTGTCTTTCTTAAAAAGAAAAACTAGTCCGATAAGTCCGAAAAATGGAAGTATATGCCCTGATTCAGAAAAAACATAATAAGGAATCAGGGGCAGATTTCCGACAACTTGACTAAAGGGAGCACGAACAAATTCACCAAACGTCAAGACGAATGTTTTGTTTTTTTCTGAAACAAAGTGGAAAAAGGGAGAAAAACGTTGGACGTTGTAAATGACGAGCGCAAGAAAAGCTGAAATCGCATACAATACATAAAAATTCAAAAGTCTTCTCGAAGTTTTTTTTGTCTCTTTTTTGAAAAGTAATATTGGTGCAAGAGCACCGATCCCCATAAAAAGGCGTGTTGAAGATTTTGCAAGAAGAGTAATCCCTGCTGCTAGTCCGTATAACAATGCAACATCGAGCCTCAGAGTTCTGGCAAGAGTAATAATTAAGAAAAGACTCCATATAAATCCTGCATTCACCGCAGAGTCAACCAACGCCAGGCGGTCATAAAAGAGAAAAAATGGTGTCAGCACATACAGAAAGCCGCCGATAAGCGAGGCTTTTTTCCCAAAAAGATAATACGTCAAGACGATTAATCCTAAAAGTGCAGCAAATCCACTCAATACGCCAAATAGTCTTCCTGCAAAAAGCATATTATCGGGAAAAAGCTTCAAGAGGGGAATGGTTGCCCACGTTTGAAGCGGTTGCCTTCCATCGGTGAGGGAAATGAATCTCCACGTTGCGTCATGCCATGCAATTCTCGCCCATCTGATATAAATTCCCTCATCAGTGAAGATCGGAAACTTATCAAGATTTATGAGGCGCGTAACAAAAAAAAGAAGAGAAATCGCAGCATACAAAAATAAGTCCCTTCCTTTTATGTGTTTTTTAAACCAGGCGACGTACTCCAGTAAGTCAAACATAAAGGGTTTGTATGTATTATACACGTTTTAGGTAGCGTTTTGATATAATCTTTCGCATGAGGTATTCCATTATTCTCCCTGTCTTTAATGAAGAAGAAAGCCTGTCTGTGCTTTACAAAAGAATTGTGACAATAATGCGAAAACTTAATCACCCGTTCGAACTTATTTTTATAAACGACGGATCATATGATAGAACATCTCAAACTCTCACCAATCTTCACACAAAAGACGAAAGAGTAAAGATTATTAACTTCTCACGAAACTTTGGACATCAGATGGCAGTGAGCGCAGGTTTACGTTACTCAACCGGCGAACAGATTGCAATTCTGGACTCTGATCTTCAAGATCCTCCGGAAATTCTCCCTGCATTTTTTGAAAAACTTGACGAAGGGTATGATGCAGTATATGCCGTTCGAAAGAGAAGAAAAGAAAATCTCCTGAAGCGTGCAGCATACAGGACGTTCTATAGATTTCTTCATAAAATTGCAAGTATTGATATCCCTTTAGATAGCGGAGATTTTTGTGTCCTGCGACGAAATGTAGTTGATGCGATTAATTCTCTACCAGAGAGGAACAGATTTGTACGGGGGTTAAGAAGTTGGGTGGGTTTTAAGCAGACTGGGCTGGAGTATGAACGATCGGAACGGTTTGCAGGAGAAAGCAAATATACATGGAGAAAACTTTTTAAACTTGCTTTTGACGGAATTTTTTCATTTTCCTATGTCCCTCTCCAACTCATGTTTTCTTTGGGACTTTTATCTCTTATTATTTCTTTTTTGGGATCAATTTGGGTTACCTATCAGAGATTTTTTACTCCGAACTACAATCGGGTTCCAGGATTTGCATCAACAATAATACTTGTTATGTTTGTTGGCGGACTTCAGCTTTTTTCACTCGGCGTGGTTGGTGAGTATATGAGAAGAATTTATGACGAAATCAAACAACGTCCCCAATACATTATCGACTCAACAATAGGCTTTTAATAGCTAAACAGTGTATAGTCGCTGTTTTTAAAGAGAATCTTTATGGGAAGTTTTTCGATAAGTTTTAGGTCTCCATTTTCAAGGAGGAAGAGTCCCTTTCTTTGCAATCGTTTTTTGAATTTTTCCATATCATAATAGTAATTTACTTTTTTGTTACTGTAGTAGACAGCACAGGGATTGCCTCCATACACAAAGGTCTGAGTTATTTCTTGTTCGGGAGGAAGTATCGCTTCCGCTTGTCTTTCTGAAAACGCCACAAGGTAATCCAAAGTTTTTGAAGGATATTCCCCTGATTTCAATACAACCTCATAGCGGGGATCAACAGTCCTTGTTTTTTCAAGAAACCTTGTCTCCTTATTTATAAGGATCGATGCATCAAGCAAGATCAAGACGACAAGAAGATAGAAGAAAATAGAGTGCTTTAATTTTTTCAAAAGAACATCCATACAGTACGCAAGAAAAATCGCAAGGAAAGGATAAATGGGGAGTACATACCACGCGATCTTGGTCTTTATTCTTGTTATCGCAATGAGGGGAAGTATGACAAGGAGGATTATTGTATAAAGTACTTCATTGGCTTTTACGTCATGCCGAACTCGTTTCAGCATCTGCTGAATAGGATTGTTTTTTTTGAGATCCCGAATCAAGTTCGGGATGACAGTAACAGCCTTGTAAAGTGGAAATACCGCAGCAAAAAATAGCCACGGAAAAATTTCTTTGTAAATAAGCTTTGCATAAAAAAGCCTTCCCCCATAATGAAACTCGATCGGGTTTTGCGCCCGTTTTATGATGTTATCCAAGACGTAAAGTTGCACAAACTCTTTCCCGTAAGTGAGATATGCTGCCAGATGCCAGGGAATGACAGTCGTAGCAAATACGACAGATAGTTTTACAAAATTCAGTAGCTTTTCCCGTTTGAAGTTGAAGAAGATCGTAATAAAAAGCGCCGCAAGATACGGGATCACACTAAATCCTTTCATCATCACAGAGAGTCCAAAGAAAAATCCCGCAAGGTAACTAAAGTTTGATTTCTTGTGCGAGAGGAACCACGCATAGACCCCCAAAAATATGAAAAACATGAAGCCGATATCCGTATTCGCTCGTCGCATATAGACCACAAAAAGTTCGGAGGCAAACATAATAAGCGTTGCTAATATTGCTACTCTTTCTGAAAAGTATTTTTTGGTGAAGACATATAGTACTGCAATGAGCGCTAGTCCAAAGACGATGGAAAAGAGTCGGATATTAAACTCATTTGCTCCAGGTGATGTTGAGATGGCTAAAAGCCAGGAGTAAAGTGGCGGTTTTTGAAGATCCCGAAACCCATTCCATTGATTGATAAGGAAGTTGCCGGTTTGTCTCATCTCCTTTGGGTACTGTGCATAGAGACACTCGTCCCAGTCCCACAGGAGATCTCGCTCTAGACGAAATGTAAAAAAAAAGCCCGTAACAAGAAGAATTAAAAGAAGCGGCCAATGAAGACGAAATATTTTTAGAATTTTCTGGAGCATAGAGTGTTATTTATACTTCCCCATAAGGTGGTTTGTTTTTATCTTCAAAAGGTCCTTTAACGTTTCAAGTGAGTCTTTTATAAAGTTCACATTTTTTGTTTCAACATGTCTCCATGTTACCGGCACTTCCTTTATAGTAAGACCGAGACGCTTAGCTAAAAATAGAAACTCAAGATCAAAACCTGCTGAAACCGAAGATCCTTTTGTTTTTCTTTCAGGATTAAAAACCTGCAGTTTGTCGATTATCTTAAGCGCAGTTTTTCTTTCAAACGCCTTAAATCCACATTGAGTATCTTTTATATTTCCTAAACCAATAAATAAACCACGTACCATGATCAATCCCACCGCCATAAGTTTTCGCAAAAAAGGCGCTCCTTTTCTTTGAGAGCTTCGTGATCCAATGACGATCTTACTTCCTTCTCCAAGTTGCTCGATAAGTTTTTCCGCCTCTTCAATAGGTGTCGCAAGATCTATATCCGAAAATATTATATATTTACCTTTAGCTTCTTTTATTCCCGTGATTACTGCAAATGCTTTTCCCCGGTGTGGATTTTCAATCAGCTTAAATTTGGAATATCCAGGAAGGTAGAATTTTTTTACTATGTTTTTTGACCTGTCGGTTGATCCATCATCAACCACAAGGACTTCAATAAATCGGGAATCATTCTGGGCATAGCGTCCGATTTTATCCAATACTCCTTTTTGTAGATTAGACTCTTCGTTATAACAGGGAATAATCAATGAAATCTTCATATTAATTACTTAAACGATACATAATTAGGGGATCAAATATTTTTTTGGTCTCCTCGACTTTTTTCGGTTCAAAGTATGCAATATCCCACTGGGGATTGCCAATGGGTTTACAGACCCCCTCACAAATTACAAAAAGTTCTTGAGAAGGTTCCAATGTATCCTTTTCCAAGGGACGGACTCCCCACAACTCCAGGAAATAGCGATAGGTAGCATCCGAATACTGATTGGGAAGCGCGGTGACACTAAACTTTTTCTTTGTAATCGAGTTTTGGACTGCGACTGCGATTTTCTGTGCTCTTCCAATCTGATCAGAACCCTTATGAGAAAAATAATAATAGTTTTCCCCATTAAAGAAAATGTAGAGCGCCATAAATACAAAGAAAATAGGGATAGACAGACGCGATTTAAATAGGTTAGCCAAAAGATAGCCGACAAGAATAAAGTAAAAAGGATACACTGCTCCAAAATAATGCGGGTACTTGGGACCGGAATAAAAGGAAAGTCCGATAAGAGAAAGTAGAAAAAAAAGCGCAATGTATGCTAGGTTTCTGTTTTTTTTAACATGTAAAAAAAACAATACAAACAACATAAAAAGCAATAATCCGAGAAGAATAATATTTAACTGCGTTTGAAATACGTGTTGATTCAAAAAGAAAAACGTCTGAAGCAGTTCCGCGAATTTATTTGAAGCTTGTGCGGAAGAAGAAGTTTGAAACAGTTTCATAAAGTTTTTGCTGTTTAGAAAATCATGTCGTAAGTCAAATATCAAAAGGGGAGAAGAAAAAAATACAAAGGACATGATACTTGCAAAAATATTCTTTAAACTTTGCTTCCATTCTTTTTTATGCTCCCAGAGTTCCCAGGCAAAAATAACAACAATCGGCGGAGCGAGAAAAAGCGCAAGATAATGGAGCTGAATAGTAAAAGAGAAAAATGATCCGGCTAAAATATAAAAAAGCTTTTTTTGTCTTTTTACGGCAAAAATTGTTGCGTACGCCGTAAGCAAACTAAAAAGCGGCAAAAGATTTGGATTCCATGAGAAGCGGGAAAATTCAATCAGAACGAAGGAGAAGGTGAGGAGAGTAGAGGAGATTAGCCCAACGATTCGATCAAATAACTTTTTGACCACGATGTAATTAACTAAAATAAAAATAGAAGAAAGTATGGCAACCCCCACTGCCGGACCAATAGGATTGAAGTTGAATAACAAGAGCCAAGGTGCAATAAAATAATAGTAAAACGGGCCCAAATACACTTGACCGACTGAAGTAGGTGCTCCGATTGCAGGAAAATGCTCAAAGGTTAGAATTCTTTTAAGAACGATCGCATCGCGCCCTTGGTCTCCTAAAAAAGTCACAAATTCCGAGAAATGATAAAAGCGCAAAAAAACCGCAATCGCAAAAAGAAGAACTGCGAGCCACAGTGTTTTATCTTTCCGAAAGAACTCTAAGCTTTTCTTAAACATTGTTTGTTAGAATAGTATGAGTTTATGAGCAAATTATACAATAAAATCTCCTCATATCTTTTTATCATTGCGGTCGTGGTTCTTTCGTCTCTTTTGGTTTGGTTGCCGTTTCTTCTAAAAACTCCAAACTGGTTGGGTCTTTCAATACCCGCTTCTAATTTTGAGTATGTTTTAAGGCATTTTGACGGACCGCTATATGTTATTGTCGCAAAGACGCTCTACGATCCGGCTGCAATTCTTAGCTTAAGACTCGAAGTAGCATTGTCACCCATATATTTCGCAGCACATCTTCCTTTATATCCCTTGCTGATTCGTTTATTTGCAGAAGTTTTTGGGTACTTGAAATCAATGCTGTTTGTAAACGTTTTGCTCTCGGGAGTTTTGGGAATCTTTTTCTATGAATTTGTACGTCGATTTAAACTTTCACAACATCCACTTCTTCTCACTGTTATTTTTCTATTTTTACCTCGATTTTTGGTCGTAAGATCAGTGGGGGCACCAGAGTCCCTATTCATACTTCTCATTCTCGGATCACTTTTTTTCTTTGAGAAAGGACGATATGTATTTGCGGGAATACTTGGTGCTCTAGCTACCGCAACAAAAACTCCAGGAATTCTTCTTTTTGTAGCATATTCTTTGGTAATACTGGAAAGACTTATTACGAAGCGAAAATTTGACCCGAGAACGTTTTGGTTAGTTCTTATTCCAATGGGGCTCGTGAGCGTCTTTCTTCTATATCAGCGGCAATTAGGAGACTTTTTTGCCTATTTTAAATCAGGAGATAACATTCATCTTCTCGCTCCGTATTCAGCATTTAATTTTCAAAAGCCATGGGTGGGGACAGCATGGCTGGAGGATATACTGTTTTACTTCTTTTTATATGTAACGACCATTTTTTATCTTAAAAATTCTCGACACCGAAGCTTTTTTTACTTTACATTGGTTTTTACTGTCGCAGTATTATTTGTGCAACACCGGGATATTGCTCGATACAGTCTTCCTCTTTGGGTTATGTTTTGTATAACATTTGAAAGATTTCTCACTTCAAAGAAGTTTTTCTATGTCTTTTTAATCTTGCTTCCTGCGATTTTTATGTATGCCTGGAACTTCATGCTTTTCAACATCATGCCCGTCTCCAATTGGGCACCCTTCTTATAATCTTGACAGAGCCTCCTCCATTAGTTATACTTACTAATAATTAGATTAGCTATTAAAATTATGAGTGTAAATCTTGACCAAGAACTCATGCGCGCACATCTCGATCTTTTCCGTGCGATGAAGCATGAAATGAAACCTTCAAGTTCGATTACGAATCTCACTTTAGTTCAACTAAACGCTCTTATTTTCCTAGGGGACAGGAGAGACGCACACGTTTCGGATGTTGCCAATTATTTTGGAATAGCTATCCCTACCGCTACAGTTCTTCTTGACCGGTTGACCTCACTTGGATTAGTACAAAGAGTTCCGGATAAGACAGATAGGCGAGTAATCGGTGTAGTCCTTACTAAAAAAGGTGAAAAATTACTGTCCAAGGCGATGAAAGAAAGGGAAAATATGTTTAAGAAAGTTTTTGCAAAATTATCTACTAAAGATAAAAATGATTTTCTTAGGATTATGAGGCATATTGCGCAAAACTAATATGGAAAAAGTAAAAAAAACAGGAAAGAAATTGCTCCGTATCTTAAAAAAGAGATGGTATTTTGTTGTCGCGATCTTGCTTGTTACGGGTGGATTTTTACTCTCGGCAAAGAACGCACAAGAAAAAAATAAACCAAAAGAAACATACACGGTAAAAAGGCAGGCTCTTAAAGAAACCGCTACATTTTCAGGAGAGGTTGATGCAGATGAGAAAGTAAAACTTAAATTTCAGACAGCTGGAAGACTTGCTTGGGTTGGAGTAAAAGAGGGTGATATTGTCAAGCCCTATCAAGGGATCGCTTCTTTAGATCAACGAGAGCTTAAGAAAGAGTTACAAAAAGAATTAAACACGTTTGCAAAAACGAGACTCGATTTAGATCAACAACAACAAGACATTCGTCCAGTGGTAATCGGCGCTCTCAGTAAAGACCAACAGGAAAGACTTATGCGTACAGCTCAAAAAGTGCAGTATGATGTGAATAACGCCGTGCTCGATGTTGAACTGAGCGACATCACATTAAAATTTTCGTACCTTACTACTCCCATTGGAGGGGTGGTAACAAAAGTTACGTCACCTTATGCTGGTGTAAATATCACTCCTCTTGATACCGAATTTGACATAGTAAATCCGGAAACGATCTTCTTTGCAGTATCTGCAGATCAGACAGAGGTGGTAAAACTGAGCGAGAACATGACTGGGGACATTACTCTTGACTCTTTTTCTGACGAACAACTAAGTGGATCCATACGTTCAATTGCATATTCTCCAGTAGAAGATGAGACCGGCACTGTGTACAAGATAAAAATGGCAATGGATCAGACAGCAAGCGAGTCTTCAAGGCTAAGATTGGGAATGACCGGAGATGCGACATTTATCTTGAAAGAAAGGGAAGACGCGATTGCGGTACCCACCACATTCATTCAGCATGAAAACGGGAAGTCGTATGTGCTTAAAAAAATAAACAATAAGCCAGAGAAAACTTTTGTGAAAACAGGAGAAGAGATTGATATTGCAACAATAATTTTGTCAGGACTTGAGCCAGGTGACGTAGTGTATGATTAATCTCAAAAATGTTTATAAAGAATTTCAACTCGACGAGAACGTAGCTTACACAGCTCTGCGTAACGTAACACTTACCATAAAAGAAGGAGAGTTTTCCTCAATTATCGGGCCTTCAGGAAGCGGCAAATCTACACTTATGCACATTATCGGACTTCTTGATAAAGCTTCAAGAGGACAGGTACTCGTTCAGGGAAAAGATGTAAAGAGACTAAACGATGATGAATTATCCACATTGAGAAACGAATTTGTCGGTTTTGTATTTCAGCAGTTTAATCTCATCAATAAACTTACGGTACTTGAAAACGTTCTTGTGCCAAGTATATATGCACGAAAAAAACTCAAATATGATCCTTACAAAAAAGCCATGTATTTGTTAGAACGCTTTGGCATTGCCGAAAAAGCAAAATCATATCCCAATAAAATCTCAGGAGGCCAACAACAACGAGTTGCAATGGCACGAGCACTTATCATGGAACCGAAACTAATACTTGCCGATGAGCCAACCGGAAATTTAGATACAAAGACAGGGGATGAGATTATGAAACTTCTAGGAGAGTTGAATAAAAAGGAAAAAATTACCGTGGTAATCGTAACTCATGAACCCTACATTGCTGCAAAGACAAAAAAGCAGATAAGAATAGTTGACGGAAAAATAGTATGAACTACATAACGTTTTTAATAAAATCAGCGCTTTTTAACTTCTCACGAAATAAAGGGAGAACCTTTCTTACTTCCTTGGGAATTCTAATCGGAGTTATGTCGGTTGTTTTGCTTACCGCAGCAGGTCTGGGTCTTAAAAAATACATCCAGACTCAGTTTGAGAGTATCGGAACAAATACGCTTCGGGTAATCCCCGGAACCGCTATCCGCAACGGACAGTTTCAAGGAGGTCCGTCTTCGATCGGCACCATTCGCTTTGACGAAAAGGATCTGAGGACTTTGACGCGAATCCGTTCGCTTGAAAATGTGGCTCCCGTATTCACAAAAAACGGAAAAGCCTCATATGGAAAAGAGACAAAGTTTGCGGATATTTACGCAACGACTAGCGATATTTTTCCTGTTCTTAACTTTACTCCCCAATACGGGAAACTATTTACAAGAAGCGATTCAATAAAAAGCTCAAAGATTGCGGTGATAGGACCAAAGCTTGCTGAAAATCTTTACGGAAATGCAAAAGATGCAGTCGGAAAAAATCTTAAATTTGAGAATCTTAACTACAGAATTGTAGGTGTTACTCAGTCAAAAGGAGGGGGAGGATTTGGCGGTCCGGATCTTGACTCATTAATATTCGTACCATACAGGAGCGCATTTTCTTTCAATCCTGATAAGAAATTCCTCACGCTTGCGGTGAAGGTAAAACAAGGTCAGTCAATCCCACGAGTCAAAAAAGAAATAACCGAGGCTCTATTAAGACGATACGAAGAAGACGATTTTTCTGTATTTGAACCGACAGAGATCCTATCAGCGCTCAACTCGATTTTCGGAACTCTTAACATCGCGTTGGTTGCGATCGCTGCGATTTCCCTTGTCGTGGGTGGTATTGGGATAATGAATATAATGTATGTTACGGTGACAGAAAAGATCAAGGAGATTGGAATACGAAGAGCAATAGGAGCACGGAAAACAGATATTTTGTATCAATTTCTAATAGAGTCGGTTATTCTCTCTCTTTTCGGAGGATTGCTGGGTTTAATACTTTCATTTATTATTGTATTTTTCGTACAGAGTGTATTTCCTGCTTATATAGATCTCCCAACCGTCGTCATTGCTCTTGGCGTCTCCACAGGAATTGGGGTTATCTTTGGAGTGTTTCCTGCAAAAAAAGCAGCAGACCTCACTCCGATAGATGCAATTAGATACGAGTAAAATTATTACTTCGTTTTTTCTCGTATGAAAGCGGTTATTTTTTTCTTGAAGTTTTCAAAAGAATACTGTTCTGATTCTTTTCTGGAGTTTTTTCTCATCTCCAGATATTTTTCTTTTGGTAATGATTCTAGTTTTTCTATTTCCTTAAGAAGTGACTCCGGATTTAATTCGTTAAACAGGAACCCGTTCACTCCGGATTTAACTGTTTCCTTTAATCCTCCTGAAGAATAAGCAATTACGGGAACTCCATATCCCATTGCTTCAACAGGAGCTATGCCAAACTCTTCATCAACTGACGCAAAAAGAAAAGCTTTTGCATTGGTGAATAATTTTTCAAACTCTTCATCAGCAACATGGCCCAGAAATTCAACAGTGGGTCCTGCAAGACTTTTAAGATATTTTAGATCTTTTCCTTGTCCCACGATCTTCAATTGGAACTTTTTCTTGCTTGCTGCCTCTATAAGAACTTCAATATGTTTGGCGTGGGCAAGCCGGGAAAGCGTTATGTAATATTTGGGACTTGGAGTCCGAAGCTTAAAATCTTTAGAAATGCTTACCGGAGGATAGATGACGATTGAGTCTCTTCGGTAAAATTTCTTTACTCTTTTTTTCGTGTCTTCTGAATTGACGACAAAATAATCTGCTCGTTGAGAAGCATAATAATCCCAAACTCTTAAACGGTGGTTAATGATATGCGCATAAATTTTTATCGGCCAGTATTTTTGCCACTCCAACGCCGTCTCATATCCATACAGATATCGCGGGGGATGATGGATGTAGGAAATGTGGACCGTTGGCTTTTTGGTTTTGATATTTTTAGACATATACCAACCTGAGGATGAAATTACCAAATCATATTTTGAGAAATCAAAGCTTTCCCAGATCTGTGGAGCGAGAAATCGGAGAGGGGAGTAAAGTTTGCCAAAAAATGGGACGAATGAACCCCACGAAGTTTTTATATTCCAACTTTTATAGTCAGGAGCATGTTTTACAAGTTCGTGTTTGTTAATAAACGAAGTAAAAACATCGGAATTTGGGTAGATTTTTTTTAACGCGAGAAAGACCCGCTCTGCTCCTCCAAACTCCTGAAGCTGATCGTGCACAAGAGCTATCTTCATAAAAGATAGTATATAGCATGTAGCATTTAGTATGTAGGAAAAACCTAAATGCTTTATACTGTATGCAAAATGCTAAACGTCTTGAATGCGCTTATTCTCGGTATCGTGGAGGGAATAACAGAGTTTCTTCCTATTTCCTCGACAGCGCATCTTTTAATAGCTGGCAAACTTCTACATATCTCGCAAAACGATTTCTCAAAATTCTTTGACGTATTTATTCAATTGGGCGCAATACTTGCCGTCGTATTTTTATACATGACGTTTGTCTTAAAACATAAGCAGTTGATAGGAAAGCTCCTTGTTTCGTTTATTCCAACCGCGATTGTAGGATTTCTATTTTACGAAACCATTAAAGGTGTTTTTTTCGAATCCTTTAATCTCATGAGTACCGCCCTATTTCTTTTCGGACTTATTTTTATAATTCTTGAATGGATGATAAAAAAAAAGAAATTCTCGCTTACAAAAACTTTAAAAAAGATAAGTTATAAAGATGCATTTTGGATTGGACTTATGCAATCACTAGCCATCGTGCCTGGTGTTTCTCGCGCAGGAATAATTATAGTCTCGATGATGTCTATGAAATTTAAGCGCGAAGACTCTGCGATATACTCGTTTTTATTGGCGGTTCCCACAATCGGGGCAGCATCCCTGCTGGATCTTTATAAATCGCGAGAACTTCTTTCAGGAAATATGCAAAATGTAGAAATACTGATTGTCGGGTTTGTAGCATCGCTTGTTACGGCATATCTTACCGTAAAGTGGCTAACCTCTTACCTTAGGAAAAATTCTCTTACCCCGTTTGGAATCTACAGAGTCCTTCTTGCTATAATAGTGATGTTTGTTTGATATCGCTAGTCTCTGTAGTCTTGTCCCGCCGAAGCCTCGGCGAAGGCGGATCAACGGATACCCTCCTGCGCCCAGAAAATAGAAAAGGGCTACGGAAGGGCAAGGAATATGGGAAAGTTCTTGTAGCTTAACCGGATAGAGCATCGGGTTCCGAACCCGAAGGTTGGAGGTTCGAATCCTCTCAAGGACGCACGGAGGGCCTGTGGTCCAGTGGCAGAACACCCCGTTCGCAACGGGGAAACCCGAGTTCGATTCTCGGCAGGTCCACCGAGCTCAGCTCGGTGGTAGTCGAGCTTAGCTCGACTACATTATGAAAAACAACTTATGAAAAATAACTACAAATCATTTGCCATAGATCTTGCCTACAAAGCAGGAGCGCTCATTAAAACAAATTTTTATCTGGGTTCAAAAAGAACTTGGAAAAAAGACAATACTCCTGTTACAGAAACCGATTTTGCAGTGAATAAATTAGTTTTGGATGCAGTACGGAAAACATACCCAGATTTCGGAGTACTTGCCGAGGAAGAAAGCGCCATGAAGGATAACGCCGAATACGTGTGGGTCTGTGACCCCATCGATGGAACCGTTCCCTTTTCTCATGGCATTCCCACCTTTGTTTTTCAACTGGCATTAGTAAAAGACGGGAAGCCGATCCTGGGAGTCGTTTATGATCCAATACTTGATCGATTGTTTACAGCTGAAAAAGGAAAAGGATCTTTTTTAAACGACAATCGTATCAGGGTTTCTCAGGCAAAAACATTTGACAAAACGTTATTTTTTGGAATTATGGGAAAACATTCAAAATACTATATGAGAGACGTATTACACGTTATCACAGAAAAAGGAGCCAACCCTATTAATTTCAGATCCATAGGTTATGGTGGGATGTTAGTTGCTGCCGGAGAGATTGCAGGCGCTGCCTACAGTTTAAAAAGCGCACATGATGTCGCGCCATTAAAAATCCTCATTGAGGAAGCAGGCGGAAAAGTCACTGATATGTTTGGAAATGAACAGCGGTATGACCGTGAAATAAAAGGAGCTCTTTTAACAAACGGAATTCTTCATGACGAGCTACTCCAAATCATCAAAGAAAACGTCATTCTACGGTAGATTACTCGGATTAAAACCGTTGTCTTCGGTAATAATCTTTCTTTCCCCAGTTTGAATGTCTAGAAGAGTTACCTTGTTTGGACCATTCCCTTCCGCAATAACAAGCTTGTTGTCGTTGTACCAGTAGGAGATATAATTGACTTGTCCTAAATTTTTTTCTGAATGGGTTTCTAAGTCGTAAATAATAACATCGTTCTCAGAATTAGAGTTGCGCTTCATGTAAGCAATAAAAAGACCATTTGGTGATACCTTCGGACCATGGACGCCTGCCCAGGCTGACGACGAGGCAATAAGTTGCGCAGCTTCAAAGTTAATAGAAGAAACAGAAATTTTAGAGTAGGTCGGCTCTTTCGGATTGGAATCGCCAGAGTTGCCTTCTGCAGAAACTACCCTTTTGCCGTCACGGAATAAAGAGAATTGAAGCGCAAAGCTGTCAAAAGTTTTCACTTTGTTATAGACCCCGGAAAGGACATCTAATGCAAATAAATGTACGATATTATTATCATCACTTTGGATAAATTCCGAGTAGGCATAAAGCAAGGTATTTGTTTTTGGGATAAATCCGACAATGTCATAATTTTGGGTATTGTCAAGTGGTGGAACCAAGTAAACTTTACCACTATTAAGATCGGCTAGATAGTAACCCTCTTGAGTATTCGGGTTTTTTTTATCATCCGGATTCCTCATGCCTTTATTGTCTATAGCGACGTGGAATAAGAGAAGTTTTTCATCAGGCGACCATGTAGAAATATAAGTGCGGATTCCCCATGTGTCTTTGGCTTCAATCAGGCTTTGGTTAGAGACTTTTATTTTGTGATTTCCCTGATTGTCCATAATCCATATATTGCCATCCCGGGTATCTATATAAGCAACCCATCTGAAAGTTGGTGAGGGTAGAATTTCAGATACAAATGGCGCATCAGAAGAGAGTTTGATAGGAAGAGTAACAATCTTATTTGTAATGAGGTCCACTGATTTAACCTCATTTTTTTCTGCGTAGATTAGTCTTGGAGAAGTTGTTGTAGTCTTTAAGGCCTCAAAACTGTGAATCAATGGTAATTGAGATGAGTTTTGCGGAGGTTGAGTAACTGCCGACTTGGTAAAAATTCCCGAACGTTTAGCTGAAGGACTTTCTTTTCTGGATAAAAACAAAACCAGACTCGCTCCGATTATCAGCAAGACAAGGACGACAATTGAAATATAAACAACTTTCTTTTTGCCTGTTTTATCTTCAACTTCATTCACGATGGGGGTTCCTACTGATTCCATGGATATATCTAAAGATTAGTCAGGAAGTATGAGGAATGCAATAGAAGAATTTGGAGCGGGTGAAGGGAATCGAACCCTCGGCTCATCCTTGGCAAGGACGCATTGTACCACTCAACTACACCCGCAGGAGTTAATATTATATCATGTGTAGACTGCCGAACATTTTATGAAGAGATTTATTTTTCAGGCTTTCCCAGCATTCGAAAGTAGAAACTTTAGATTATGGTTTATTGGACAGTTAGTTTCCCTTTCTGGAACCTGGATGCAAAACGTAGCTTTGGGATGGCTTGTCCTGACTCTTACCAATTCAGCCTTTTGGGTGGGATTAATCGCGGCCATCACAACATTTCCGGCATTACTTTTCTCTCTATTTGGCGGAGTTATCGCTGATCGCTTTCCAAAAAAGAACATTCTCCTCATCACTAAAAGTTTTGAAATGATTCTTGCGTTTGGACTTGGCGCACTCACATTGACCGGCAGAGTTCAGATAGAACACATCGTGGTTTTTGCATTTTTGTTCGGACTTAACTTAGCAATAGATGCACCGGCACGGCAGGCATTTTCCAGCGAGATGGTTGAGAAAAAGGCACTTTCATCGGCAATTGCTCTTAATGCGGGTGTGTTTAACTCTGCAAGAGTTATAGGTCCGAGCTTGGGAGGATTCGTAATTGCATATATGGGAATAGGAGGAGCGTTTATCGTAAACGGACTCACATATCTTGGAGCTATTGGCGGACTTCTTTTAATGAAGTTTTCAGAAAAGATAATCCGGAAAGACACACATCCACTACAACAAATTAAAGAAGGGCTGGTTTATTCGTTTACGAATCCCAGTATCAGAACGCTTTTATTTTTTGTATCCATTGCTTCTATGTTTGGATGGTCTCATCTGACAATTCTCCCGGTCGTCGCAAGAGACATCCTCCACTTGGATGCTTCAGGACTGGGATTCTTGTATGCAGCAAGCGGATTCGGATCGGTCGCGGCTTTGGTCACCGTATCAGCACTTTCACGAAAAGTTCATCCTCTCGTATTTATCATTGGCGGTTCAACAATCTTTGGAATCAGTCTTATTCTTTTTACTTTTACTACGAATATTTACTTATCATATATTTGGCTCTTTTTTTCAGGCGCAGGAGTACTAGCTCTTCTTGCAATGTTAAACGCCACCATTCAGCATCAAGTAAAAGATTCGATACGGGGAAGAGTAATGAGTGTTTACGTGCTGATGCTTATTGGATTACTACCTATTGGCAATTTCCAGATAGGATATTTCGCGCAGGTTTTTGGACCATGGGTTGCATTGCGCATTTGTGGAATCGTAGTATTGCTGTACGGATTCCAGATGATCTTCAGGCATATGAAGCTTCCTGTCGTACGCTTTGATATTGGTGCGCAGAGTCAGAGTCGAACTGACATCTGAGGTTTTTCAGACCCCCGCCGTGACCACCTTGGCTATCTGCGCTCTTCGTCGCTTCGCTCCTTCAGGATGAATCCCTCAGGATGAATCCTCAGAGCAAGCTACTAAACAATTTCTCTTTCTTTTCTCTTCGCCAACCTTTAATTTCCTTTTCTCTCAGCACTGCTTCTTTAAATGTTTGGAAATATTCTACATGAACAAGTTTAAAAGGTCTCTTTTTATTTCGTATGAAACTCTTTATTCCTAACTGGTGCTGTCTTATTCTACTTGGTAAATGTCTACTAGCACCTGTATAGAGAAAATTATCAGCAGTTCTAATTATATAAACCGCACATTTACCCATAACTGTTTACCCTGAGACCCATTCTGGTCGAAGGGTGCGCCTGCTTGGATTCGAACCAAGGACTTCCACTTTATAAGAGTGGCGCTCTAACCGCTGAACTACAGGCGCTAAAACAAGTCTAATTATACAAAATAAGGAGGGAATTATGAGGAAGCTTCGTTTATTTTCCGACGATGACCGCAGCGTCAAATTCGTTGTCCGCATCAAGTGTGCCTGATCCTGTACCGATTTCGTACTTTTCTTCGAGATCTTTTTGAAGAGTGGACAGAAATTTACTGTAAGCACTTTTTATTCGGATGCTAACTTTTTCGTAATCAAAATTATCTGCGTTTCCAGTAGAAAGATTTTTATAACCTTGTTCTGAGAGGAAATCACGTACTCCACCGGCTGCACCTTCTGCTCCGCTTCCATTCAGCACTTGGATATTAAGATCCGCAGCGCTTTTTACTTCTCCTGCCGCTGCTTTTGTGGGTGTTATTGTTCCACTTGGCGTAGCTTCTTCGGTTGGAGTTGCTATCGGCGCCTCTGTTGGAAGAACGGTTTCTTTTGGCGGTTCATTGTTTCTCGAGTTGGAATAGATGAAATATCCTCCTATTAAAAGAACAAGAATAAGTACGACGATGATCCAAATTTTTGAATTCTTTTTCTTAACGCCGATCGAGGAGTGAGTGGATGTGAAACCGATATTATTTTCTGACGATTGATCCATAGAAAACGTTAAACGTATTTCTATTATAGGTAATTATCTCGTCTTGTCAACCCCGCTCAGTGGGGTTAACCCTTTTCGAATTTATCCAAAATTGTCTGAAAAGCTTCTTTGTCGGTTTTAAAACTCAGCGTTTGTAGTAATTCGTCTTGTGGTAGAAAACGCGCTTCGGCCACTTCCCAGTCATGATCCTTTGGGTCTCCTGAAATATACTCCATAAGAAAATAGTAAACATTCTTATCGATCAGATAATCCTCAAATCGATATTTATAGGAAATTTTCACCGGTTCTTTATTTACTATCTTAGCCTTTACTCCGCCTTCTTCCTGCACCTCGCGAAGCGCTGCCTCCTCCATAGGCTCGCCCTTATTTTCATCACCGATTAATCCTTTTGGAAAACTCCATCCTTTATGTTGAGAATGCTGGGTGATTAGCCAAAGAATTTTACTGTCGATTTTTTTGTAAACAATTCCGCCCGCCGAGACCTCTTCTTTGTGTTTCATACTTCTTTATCGTATTCACCGAAACGATACCCTACATTATTAGCGAGTTCATATTGATTGAAAATTACCAAAAACATAAGAATAAGATATTTTATAGTTGTTTTGAGTCGTCCGTATTTTTCAAATCTCCTTACTGATATATATGCCTTTGTTTTAATAATCCCATATTTACCTAGCTTTGCTGCTTCGCGGACAAAAGGAAGATCGTCCATCGTATACTCCTCGCTAAATCCGTGAGTTTTATCGTATAAGTCTTTTCGTGAAAGCATTCCGCATCCTCCTCCAAATGGATTTATTTTTTGCATAACATATGCGAGCTTATTGGTAAAGACTGCAGCAGCTTTGTAAAATTTATTTGTAACTTCTAGATACGTGCTATAATGGGGGACAGCAACTGTAAGATTTTTTTTCTGCATTTCTTTTAGACTTTCTTCTAGAAAATCCGAATCAAGCCTGGTGTCTGCATCCACAAAAAGAAGCATCTCTCCTGTAGCTTTTCTTGCTCCGATATTCCTTTGTCTTCCCTGAGGTTTAGTACCGGCAATAATCTTGGCGTCTTTTCTATCTTCCACGATACTCCATGTTTTATCGCTAGATCCGCCATCCACCACGATCACTTCGTAGGGTTTCACTGTCTGCTTTCTTAAATTATCAAGAATGGTGGAGATATAATTTTCCTCGTTGAGTGTGGGTATAACTACAGAAACTTTCACGGATTTATTATATCAGCGCTCGACGTCGTAGGCGACGCGAAGCATTTCTCCACGTTGTTTTATTTTTCGAATAGTCATACTTTTAATATCTGAGAGTTTACTTACATGTGTTCCTCCGCAAGGGACTCCAAAGTCTCCGTACATTACAACCCTCATCGGCTTTCCCTCCGGGAGATAATCGGGAACGAAGTTACAGACTTCGTGCATCTTGGATTTCTCCATAAAACGAAGAGTGGTTTCTGCGCCTTCCTGGATTATTTCATTCGCCTTTTTTTCAATATCCCCCTTGGTCTTTTCTTTTTCATCTTCACTTATCGTTCCTTCATATTCTATATAGGGACCGTCTGGATAGTGATATCCTTTTCCGGGAATCCATCCGAGGCCCAAAGCATTGACCGCCATGTCAGCGACATGTCCTGCAGAATGAATCCGACTATGCAATTCTCGCCGTTCTTTTTCAACAATGCATATTATCGCGTCGCCTTTTTTAAATAATCCTGATTGAAATGATCCGATATGCTTTACGATTCCATCTGCCCATCGGACTTCATCTACTTGAAAAGTTGCTGAATCATTTTTAATGATTCCCTTATCGTAGGGTTGACCTCCTCCTTGTGGGTAAAAAATCGTTTGGTCCAGAATTACGACGGTTCTTCCATCTTCTTCAACCACCTCTTCAACTACCGCAGAAGTTTCAAGCAGCGTCATATCCTCAAGATAAAGTAGTTTTGTCATAGTCATTCTGAAATGTTTAATATTTTACCATCCCAAATTCTTTTTAAGTCTTCTGAAGCCAATTCAATTCCGATTTCTGCTTTTCCACTCCCGATATTCACATTTTCTAATGTGAAAACCTTTTCATCAATGACTTTCTGAATAGTGTCATTGTCGATCGCAAACGGACAGACTCCGCCTACTGGATATCCTGTCAATTCTTTAACCTCATTGGGCTTTGCCATACGAAGAACTTTTTGTCCTGTCAAATTTTCTAATTTCTTCAACGAAACCTTTTTATCTCCTGACAACACCGTTAGTATTGGATTTTTTTCACCTATAAAAAGCAGAGTTTTTAATACCTGTTCAAGAGGACAGCCAAACAATCTTTCAACATCCTGCGCCGTGCGAGGAACCTCTTTTAAATAGACGGCCTCAAATTGTATTCCCTTATCTTTTAGGTAGTCAAAGCTTTTCATCTGTGTTTTTTGGCGGAGCATACGGGTCTGGAACCCAGACGTCCTGATAGTAATTGTATCATTTTCAGGCTAAATCAGACAAACGTCATTATGCAAAGTAGTTAAGGATTTACACATAAAATCTGAGGAGTTGTAAACTGTTATACAGAAGTGGCAAGTGCTCGAATATCAGGCAGGGCTTTTAGCATCAATGTGTCTGTAGGGTCTGCTTTCAATCGTTGTTCTGCAAGTTCTAGTATTAGCGCCTTTGCTTCCGCATATCTTGGTAAAGATAACGGCAGCCTGTCAAGTATCGTTAAAGTGGATATTGCAAAAAAGGGGTAAGGGCTCTCGTTTTGTTTGGTACGTTTGTTAAACCTCGGAGTAAAAAAATCTATTGCATGCTCTGCCCATGCTGAAACAATTCTGAATATTTCATCTTCATCAAGCGCGACATTGTGGCCAAGATGTTTACCACCACCTAAAACTTCTTTTGCATGGCGACGATCCATTTTGCCATTATTGAATGAGAAAATTACATCAAGGTTGTAGAAACTTTCATTATACTGAGGAACGATTTCAACAACGGGCCCCGCATCTAAGATCCCTCCGCCATGAATACGAATGTTTCTACTCTCGTCGGTTGGCCACCAAGAATACAAGAGTATTTGAGCGCCTGGTTGGAGTTTTTTAAATATAGCTAGTTCTTCAGCCGCTTCCTCAAGATTGAAACCATCTTCAAATGAAAAGCCTTCAAGTAACCCACGTGCATAAATGACGGTATCAACCCCTAGGGCGCCTGTTTGAAAACCATCCGTTACTTGTTGTTCTAGTGCCTCCTGCCTGGCGCGGATATTAATATCATGCTCGCTAACTTCAGTTTCTATTGTCTTTATCCTACTGCCCCAACGTCCTTTAATCTCTTCCAAAATCCTTTCTTGCGTTCGTAACTCTGTTATCTCATCTTTGATAGCAGTTTTAAGTTTCGCATTAATCATTGAGCGCTTATGGTTAAGATCTGGAAGATCTCTAAGGATCCCTAGAGTATTAACGTCTGAACCAAGGATTTCATTAAAGACGACTAAGGGATCCGATTTTGATCTTCCAGTTTCAGCGTTGCTCATAAGCGGGACCTTATTATAGGTCAGACCATAAGAGAATACAAGTTTGGGAAGAATCTTAAAATAGCAGGTTAGATGTTCTTGGAAAAGGTTGGCAGAGAAGGTGGGATTCCCTTCGACTTCGCTCAGGGTAAACTTCTCATCCCACTCTCAATTCTTCACCAATCTCGAGTACTCGACGTACTGAGCTTGTCGAAGTGCGGAGCATGCGGGTCTGGAACTTTTTAATCCTTATAGTATCTTCCGTCAAATTCCATATCTCAATGGAAAGATGGCTTCTTTTAAATGCTCCTCGAAAAACTTTAAATGGGCAGACCCTGTTAAGATTAAGACTATTCCGCTACGAATCATCTTCTTATTGATATTCTCTAACATTTCCAACTCTCGTTTTTTAGCTTTATTCGGGTCTATTAATTTACTCACACTGGAATTTTCAATAATTTTTCGGTTTTCTTCTTTATTCATATCCTTCCACGTGAAATTTCTCACTTGAAGTAGTTTTTTTATTTCTTCTATAAGTTTTTGATTGTCTTGTTTTGCTATTTTTTTCTTAGTTATGCTTATTGACGAATCAAAGCCATCAACTTCGACGCCTTTGTTTTTAGCCCACATATAGGCATTAACCATCTCATCAGGATAATTTTTTAACTTATCCTTTTTTAGATCTTCTTTTGAAATCTCTAATAAAAGTTTATTAGGATTAATTTTATTCAAAATTTCTAACAATTCCTCCTTTGGAGTAAGTCCTCCATGAAGTGTTCCGATTACAATAATCTTTCTCATGTATGGGCGGAGCATGCGGGTCTGGAACTTTTTGATCCTTATAGCCACATGCCTTAACCTAGCTATTATATCAATTCTCCAGGACACTGTCTCATTACTGAGGCTAAATGAGACAAATGAGACAATATAAAAGAGGTCTACTTTATGATGTAGTTTGATATAGTCTAGTTGTTTGGATAGAATTTTGAATACTCCTCTGAAGTAAGGATATTTTTTGCATCATAGTTCTTAATCTTATCTTTGTCTTTCTTACCGCTTGTAGTCAAGTAATTTACAAAAAGTTCTTTTATATATACATCGGTGGGTGAGAAAAATTTATATCCAGAAATATTTCTTTCTACCCTTTCGAGTATCTGAGTAGAATATTCTTTAGAACCTCTTTTGAATTTTAATTCAACGATATGATCCTTTATATACGCTGGTACCATTGATAATCTTTCTGAATCAATTCTTATTTCTACTTTACGCCTACCATTAGATAGTGGAGGGGGCTCAGATAGCTGGAAATTATTTTGGATACATGAGTTGTTTAAAATTAACTTTGCCCTCTCGAAGTCTGCCTCTCGGACAAAAATATCAATATCTTTATTTGAACGAATAAATTTACCTACATAAGCAGCCACACTAACACCCCCATAAACCCAGTAATCAATTCCTGCTTTATCTAGCGCCGGCAGGAGAAGATTAAATACCGGCTCAAGGTGTTCATTCATAGTTGAATCTGTTTTCCACCAGAATAAATGAATTCAATTTTCTTCTTCTCTTTCCTTGGGTATTTTTTAAGAAACTCTTGATTGTCGCTATGCAGATAAATTGTGTAATAGACGTCTCCTTCTTTTGTTTTTAAATCTCGGGCATGAAGTAGCCTTTCTCTTCTGAGCTTTCTCGCAGTTGAAGGATGAACTCCGTGTTCATCATGAATTTGCCAATCAGCAAACCAGCTTTCTCGATCTTTTAGCACTTTTACTGGGATAAGTTTCTTATCAAATGCTCTCTGGCAATCCAAGCATTTAAATCCATACTTATCATACCATCCGTTGATTCTTGTGATAGCACCATGGCAAAGCAAACAGCCATATGTACCATCTTCGTCAATAGGATACCCTTTTGGATAATCTTTAAGCTTGGTTTCTCGTCTCATCTCTTTTTTTGCAAACTCGTAGACAAACTCAACGTAGTTCACAAGGCTTTGCGCTTCTCCTCTTTCTTCATCATCACTCTTATACTCTCTTCCTCTTTTTTTCATGAGGACTTTAAATTTGTCAAGTAATTCTTGTGAGACTTGCATAAGAAAGTATACCTAGAAAGTCTTATGCGTCCTCTGGCAATTAATACCACAATCTGCTAATATTATGGAACAAAAATTAAATTTTGTTATGGTTAAAATTCATTTTCTAAATGTAGGACATGGAGATTGCACGATAATAGAGCATGCAAGTGGGAATATCACCATGATAGATGTTAACAATGGAGAGGAACTCGATTCGGAAACAGGTGCTGAAATTTCGGAGGCACTAAATTATGATCCCGCCCTAGTATATAACGCTGCCCATATGCAAAACTTGTCCCCGACAGATCTCCTTAAGAATTTAGGTTATTCTAGGGAGCTAGAAAATCCCGTTCGGTATTTCAAAAATATGTTCTTGGGTAAACATATTTTTCGCTATATTCAAACCCATCCAGATTTAGATCACATGCGAGGAATTGCAGCTTTGAGAGAGGAAGGTATAAATATCACAAACTTTTGGGACACCGAACACAGTAAGGAGCCTGAAGAGTTTATAGGAGATGATAAGAGTCATTGGGATGAATATAACAATCTTCGTAGTGGAAGTGGAGTGACGGTCTTAAAACTAAGTAGACACGCTAAAAATCATTACTACAATTCCCATCCTGTCCTAAATATTGATGGCGATGGAATATACATTCTCGCTCCTACATCTGAGCTCACCTCGCAAGCTAATGAATCAGAAAATTGGAATAACTTAAGTTATGTATTAATGCTTGTCCACAACGGCATAAGAGTTGTTTTCGGTGGTGACGCGGGAAGTCAAGTGTGGGATTCCATAGTTGAAGCTGCAAATCCAAAAAGCGAATTATCTTGTCACATTCTTAAAGCAAGTCACCATGGCAGGGATTCAGGCTATCATGAAGAAGTAGTAAAGCTTATGAAGCCCGTGTATACTATTGTTTCCGTCGGGAAAAAACCAGAAGCAGATGCGTCCAATAAGTACCGACAACATACGCTCAATGAAGTATGGTCAACTCGATGGAAGGGGAACATTATCTCAACAATATACGATAATGGTAAGTTCGATATAAGTTCCCAATATGCAAATGGATAAGTTTGATATCTATGAATTTTCTGCGCTACTTTTACCAGGCGCGATTGCGCTGTATGGTCTGGCGTTACTTTACCCAGAACTTAGACTACTAGTACACAATAAAGACTTCACCTTTGGAACTTTAGGTTTGTATGTTGTGCTTTCATTTGCTGCAGGTCATCTCATTCAAGCTGTTGGAAATCAGATAGAAAAAATTTCATGGATTAAAGATGGAAAACCGTCAGATTGGGTTCGACAAGGTATGAATAATATATTGATTGAAGATCAACGAGAAAATCTAAAAAAACTTATAGTTTCGGAGTTGAGCTATAAGAAAATAGATTTCAAAAAAACCAGTCAAGAAGAATGGGAAAACATTACACGAGAAATCTATATATTTTGTCGTAATCAGGATAAAACAAAACGGATCGATATTTTTAACGCCAACTATGGTCTCTATAGGGGTCTTGCCGCTTCCCTTTTACTATTATCTTTAGCGATATACATAAAACTGGGAAATTCACACTTATGGTTAAGCGCAATTCTTGCGGCGCTGGCTTTTCTTTCAATATATAGAATGCAAAGATTTAGCATCTATTATGCAAAAGAATTATTCATGCAGTTTCTCCATTCTTACAAATAATCTCTTTTTTTCTTCGACTATTTTCAATTAATTCTGATCCGTGATCATATCCAAAGTGGTAAAATTTACTCACGATGAAAAAGACACATTCGAACAAACTATTCCAGCGAGCCCGACAACGAGCAAAATTAATAATAGCCCGACCTGACTTTCAAGAAAACATATCATCTTTGCGAAAGAAATTCAATATTCCCGCCGATGGACTTAAAGGTGAGAGAAAAATCCAAAAATGGCATCATGAATTCTACCAAAGCGATGACGATTACCATGAAACAGTCTGGCGTAGTAGAAGACATGAGATTATCAGACTAAAAAAAGAAAGAAAGTTTCGTGAAGCGGAAGAACTTAGCAGAGACCTAAATAATACCTCACCAGTGAATGCTTTTAGAATAACTATAAAAAATCTCTTGAGGAAATATAAGATTCCATTGCGCTGGAACGATAGCATCCGCAGATATACTCTCTTTAATGATATAAATAACATGTGGCTACCCGGCGGTTTACTAATTCAAGAAAGAATGGATGAAGACAACGGACTTATGAGACTTTATATAGAAATAGATGACGATACTACTTTAGAGGATATCAAGCAAGGCTGGCAAAGAGTAAAATATCATCAAAAAAAGCTGCACTCACGTACCAGAGAGAAATTTCAACCTATTAAGGAGTTTGAGCGAGACAAGAAAGCATATGAGCTTGATCGACAGGGAAAAAGCTTAAAAGAAATAGTAAAAACACTCTTTAATGAATCCGGTGAAACGTATGAATGGACTGAGGCTTCTAAGTTCATAGAGAGACATCGCAAAAAAATAGGCATCAATTAAGCTTGACTTCGGCCTTATACTTATAATCTTCCTTCATATAACCTTGAGGTATGAGCACGAAACTAAAGGTTGAGTATGTCCCTATCTCTCTTCTTAATCCCGCACCATACAACCCACGAAAGTGGAGTGACGAGGCTTCAGTTCAGCTAACCGAGAGCATCAAGCGCTTTGGATTGGTTGACCCATTTGTTGTTAATACGGCATCGGAGCGCAAGAATGTAGTAATAGGTGGCCATTTCAGACTCAAGGTGGCAAAGGATCTAAGGTATAAAGAAGTGCCAGTCGTATATGTGAATATTCCTGATGTTGAAAAAGAAAAAGAGTTAAATATAAGACTCAATAAAAACACAGGAGAATTTGACTGGGAGCTTTTAGCAAACTTTGAAGAATCTATCTTAGCTGACATCGGTTTCTCCTCTGAGGAGCTTGATAAGATCTTTGACTTTGATGACGAGAACCCCGAAGTGTTTGATTTGGAGAAAGAACTCCAGAAATTAAATATCAAGAATATTAACTATAAAAAAGGTGACGTGTCTCAACTCGGAAATCACCGTTTAATGTGCGGAGACTCAACAGTCGAAGAAGATATGTATAGACTTCTGGGTTCTGAGAGAGCTGACATGTGCATGACCGACCCACCTTACATTTTGGATTACTTAAAAGGCAAGAGAAAGGGTGGTAAACCAACCGAAGGGTTTGGTTTTAAGCGAGACAGGAGGTACCTTGAAACCAATGTATTACCGCCAGACTTTACTCAAAAGTGGATGGCCAATGTTAACAAAATACAGAAGGAGAATTTCTCAATCATAGTCTATGAAAACTGGAAGAATATCCGTACCATATGGGGCGAGATGGAACAGTATTGGAAGGTCAAAAACATGATCGTCTGGCACCTACCCAACAGAACCCAAGGATTTGCTGCAAAGTACAAATTCTTCTCAAAACATGATATTGCCATGGTCGGAACAGCAGGAACAACTAATTTGAACGATATTAGAGAAGAAGAGCTTCTACAAAACGAGTATGAATCAGCTTTATTTGCCATTTCAGGCAAGCCACAATGGGAAGGCTACGAAAAAGGTAAAAAGATACAACCTACGGATTTTATCGAATATCGAGCCTCTGATGAGAAGAGTTCAGGACAAGGAATTGTCTTTGGAACAAAACCTGTAGAAATTCTTATTCCATATATAAAAGTGCTCACACAAAGAGGTGATCTTATCGTGGAACCCTTCGGTGGTAGTGGCTCAACAATGGTTGCCGCAGAGAAATTAAAAAGACGATGTTATGTTATGGAGAAATCACCAGTGTATTGTGAAGTAATTAAAAACAGGTGGGAAAAATTGACGGGTCAAAAAGGAATCAATATCTATGGAAACTAAAACGTCAATTCGTCATCGAATTGCATCACAGAGAGAAGCGTTACTTGCGCAACTTAAGGAGACTCCTATTGTTGAGATTGCCTGTAAAAAAGTAGGTATCGGTCGGGCAACCTATTACCGCTGGAAGAAAGAAGATTCCCCATTTGCAAAAGCGACGGATGAAGCGCAAAGCGAAGGAAACAAACTCATTAATGATATGGCTGAGTCGCAACTCTTGTCTGCAATTCGTGATAAGAACCTTGGAGCAATTGTTTTTTGGCTCAAGCATCATCACCCCACCTATGCTACTAAAGTAGAAGTCACCGCGCGATTGAAGACCGATGAGAAACTGAATCCCGAACAAGAAGCGTTGATTGACAAAGCTCTTAAACTTGCTGCACTTGTTCCCACAATTGCTACCGCAAAGAATACGGAGGAGAAAAACGCATGATGATTCCAACCCTGAAACCTGATGAGCTTGAGAAGATTAAAAGCGACAGGAGTATCAGGCGCATACTTGCTCAAAAGAATCACTACTGGTTTTTCTCAATATATTTACCTCACTACATTCATTATCCTTTTGCACCCTTGCACCACCAAATGTTTGATATTACAGAAGATCAGGAGTTGTCTCTTGCCGTATTGGTGGCTTTTAGGGGATCAAGCAAGTCAACAATTATGACCATGTCCTACCCGATGTGGTCGATTGTTGGATCACAGCAAAAAAAATTTGTACTTATCATCAGCCAAACGCAGACCCAAGCACGGCTACATCTTGCCAACATAAAGCGCGAACTTGAGGCAAATGAGCTTCTCAAGGACGACATAGGGCCCTTTCAGGAATATTCAGATGAGTGGGGTGCCAACTCAATTGTCATATCAAACTACAATGCCCGTATTACCGCAGCATCAACCGAGCAAAGTATCCGTGGTATACGTCACGGTGAGTATCGTCCTGACCTTATCATCTGTGATGACATTGAGGATTTGCAGTCTGTTAAGACCCGAGAAGGCCGCGATCGCACCTTCAACTGGTTTACTGGCGAGGTAGTACCTGTTGGAGATAAGGGAACAAAGATTCTCATCGTTGGAAATCTTTTGCATGAGGATTGCTTGATCTTGAAGCTGAAGAAACTTATGGATGATAAGAAACTGACCGCCAAGTTTTTTGCATTTCCATTGCTTGACAAGGATGATCAAATTATGTGGCCGGGCAAATATAAGATAAGTAAGGATATTGATGTGCTTCGAGCATCTATAGCCTCAGAATCTGCATTCTCACGAGAGTATCTTCTCAAGATCATATCTGATTCTGATCGATTAGTCCATCCAGAGTGGATTCACTATTATGACAAATTGCCCTCCCAAGATATGGATGATTTCAGATACATAGCAACAGGAATAGATTTGGCGATATCAGAGCGGGAATCTGCAGACTACACGGCAATGGTATCGGCGATGATTTTTGATCATACGGAAGATCTGAGGATATATATACTTCCCCACCCAGTAAATAAAAGGATGGGGTTTCCCGACACCGTTGAACAGGCAAAGAGACTCTCGAAGAGCTTAGGTGGTGGACACTATACAACACTCTTTATTGAAGAAGTTGGATATCAACAGTCACTCGTGCAGCACCTGCAAAATAACAATATTCCGGCGGAAGGAGTTAAGATAAAAGGACAAGATAAGCGAGCACGGTTGGCGTTAATTACCCATTTGATACAGCAAGGGAAGGTACGATTTCCCCGCCATGGGTGCGAGGAGCTTATAGGTCAGCTTACAGGCTTTGGAGTTGAGAAGCATGATGATCTGGCTGATGCCTTTTCATTACTCTTACTTAAAGTTATTGAAGATGATACTGCGCCACCACGAGCGTTCTTTATAAGCGGTCAATCCTTGTTTGGTGATATTCAAGGACCAGGACCATTAACAATGGATACGATATTTTAAAGTGAGAGAAATTCGGAAGACTTTATCTTTAGCGATTTCACGATCTTGTAGACAGTGAATACTGGCGGATTTGCTTCCCCTCGCTCAATGCGTCCCATATAGGTTCTGTGAATTTTAGCTTTTTCAGCAAGCTCTTCTTGCGAAATACCTGTAATTTTCCTTAGTCGTTTAATTTTTTCACCAAAACTTTTAAGAAACTGATGTTTTGAGATTGGCATGATGCGATTATATGAAGATGTACTCTTATCGTCTACACACGCTCCGTGTTCATTTTCGCTTGATTTCCCTATACTACTGCGATATATTCTTTCTTAAAGAGAGGAGGTGATCTATATGAAAAGATGCAAGAATTGCCAGAAAGAAATTGATAGAAAAGCCAAAAAATGCCCTTATTGTCAGACTGATCAAAGAAACTGGTTTCTTAAACATAAAATAATAAGCACAATTATTGCTATTTTTATACTTGTTGGAATTTCTGGCAGTAGCACAGAAAACAAAAATACCAAGAATAGTCAAACAACAAGTAGCAATAGGCCCACTCAAGTACCGTCTATCACGCCCTCTGATCATGAGATACAAGCAGATGTAAGGTTTAATGAACAAGCGTTTTTGATAGAAAATAAAGAGGAGGTATCTTTGAAGCAATGTAGGTTGGGAATGAATTCATCCGGATTATTTAATGAAGGATACATTTATAATCTTGCCCAGATTCCCGTCAATGATTCTGTCTTAGTCCCTTTTAATGAATTCACAAAAAAGGACGGGACAAGATTTAATCCTTATGCTACAAAAGCACAAAGCCTTTCTCTGTCATGTAAGGATGTTGGAGGGAAAAGCGGGTTTAATTACTTTACCTTATAGTTTTAAAAAGAATCTTTACAACATCCGTTTCTTTAATAATTGGATTGAGCCTTCAATGCATAAGGTTTATAGAAGAGGATAGCTCTGGTTGATTTGGGACTGTAAGAACTCGGTAGCAGGTATAATAAGGTTGAAATGCCTGAACTCGGTGAAATTGGAACAAAAACAGAGATTCCAGGTCTTGGAGCGCGCATAGAAACACAAGTCAGAAACGATCAGAAAGATCCGTTTCATGCACAAAAAGAAGGCTCATCCTGGATGTTATCTATAAACAGGGATCATTTTCTCTCAAAAGGCTTCACGCCAGACGAGGTAGATGGGGCAACATATCTAGAGGAAGAAAGACTCCTTGCTCAAACTTCAGTTGACTCAGTAAGTGAACTTCGTGGATTAAAACATTGGCAAGAAGCAGGAAGAGGTAATCCAAGAGCAGATGCGTTCAAAACTCTTTTTGAGAGGATAAGTGCATTACAATCTTTAGAAAAAACAGATCAAACGAAAGCTGAAAGTGCAAAACGCTATTTGAGAAAAATTGCCTCACGCGCTCCGTCTCAAGAGTACCCGGACCAACTTCTGCAAGGCCTTTTACATAAAGCCGTGGCACAAGAAGATTCCCTGCCTTCGTCAGAGCTTGTCTCAAATGTACTTGCAAATCTTGCACGAGAAGAACACATCGAAGAAAGATCGGTTTCCGCCCTTGAAGCTCTATCTTCACCTACGCTTTCCTACGAGGCAAAAAAAGCCTGGTTTGAAAGCCGTTTCCTACCGAGGCTTGAGTTTTTAACTCGGCAGGAAGAAAAAAGACTCCAAGAGACTCCATCTGAAACGCCTGAAGCAGAGCAAGAAGAAAGCGAAGAACAGGGGGAACAAACTCCGCCAACTCCACCTGAAGCACAAGACGAGTACGAACAACATCGAGGGAAAGAGTCAAAAGGAAAAGGTGAGCCAATGTTTACTATAGATCCTTACTATGGAGGCTATTGGGAAACTGAAAGCTACGATAGCATAGATGAAACTGGAGGAAAATTGAAAAAGTCAGAGGTTCAAGCACAAAAAACAGTAGTTTCACCTACACAAGAATCGGGAGAGCCCGTATGCACAATAAGGGGAAGCTCGGGAACGAATCTTTTTAGTCTACCTCTCTCACTTAATCTTACTCCAGACAGAGAAAGTATTGCTCAATTACAAACTGCGGGAATGGAAATTCTTGAGGATTCAGAAGGTCATATTTTTATTAAATCCCCGAGCAATCAGCCTTATGAAATAGCGCTTACAAGAACCGTTGATGGCGTGCAATCTGATACAAGTCCTCAAGACAACTCAACTGCAGAAACTACTCTTCCTAACGAGATCACGGAGAAAATAAAAGAAATACAAGAACTTCAGGGTGATTCTGTTGAGAAAGCAACTCTATGGCAAGAGTTTGTCCAATCACATTTTACGTACCCGAAAGATGAAGAAGTTGAAGCAATGTATGCTCGTGTCGACTCACTTGCGGGGTCAAGACTTTCTACAATGACCCAAGGAAAACTCCTCGATTGTTATCTAGCCCGTGAGTTTTTTTTGGCAGGTCTTAAAAGACTCGGGTTACCCGATCTTGAGTGGAAAGCGGTCAATGGCCACTATCTTGCCGGGAGGCAAAAAGATGGAACAGGTCATCTTCAATCCGGTACAGGTCATGCCTGGGTTCGGGCAAGAGTAAAAGGATCTGACGAGTGGATGATTTTTGACCCAACTCCAAAAGGTGATCCTGCAAAACAACAGGAAGGCTCAAGTGAGGAGTTTGGAGAGTCTTCATCACAACTCATATCTGGCGAAGACATGCAAGAACTTGAAGATGAGATTACAGGTGGCTCAGATCAGCCAAAAGATCTTGACCCTCAGGAGAAATATCTTATGGAATTTGCCGATGAGGCAGGAATATCTCCTGATGAGGCAAGAAAAATCCTTGATGCGCTAAGGCAGGTTGATGAATTAAAAGACAAAAACGGCAGAAATATTTTAAAAAGAGTCAAAGAAGAGTTTGATCACATTATCCAAGCATATACAAAAGAACGTGTTGAAAATTTAGGCAATGTTGAGATGAGTCGCGGTCGCGACCTTGAAGATCCAGTTGCGGCATACCTTGATATGCAAACAGGGAGTCTTGACCCACATGGGTTTACAAAACAAGCAATCACTGAAGAACAGGAAGAATTATATGGTGGATTTGACCTTGAAGTTATTGCTGATGGGAGTGGCTCTATGGATCAGTCTGTTGGGAATATTGTTAAATACATCGCTCAACAGAAGATGAGTTATCTTCTTCATCGAGGGGCGCATTATTTTGCCCAAGAGGCGCAGAAGAGACGACTACGCCTTGTCACCCCTCTTGCAGTAAGAAGTAGTCAGTATATCTTTCGGGGAAATAATATTGAGGAAATTAAACCTTTAACGGCAGAGTTTACTCCACCTCAAATGGCAGAGCTTTGGAAAAAATCTGCAGAAAACATAGGTGGGGGTACGCCAGCTCATCTGGGACTTCAGGCTGTTCTTGATAATATACCCGAAGAAGAAGTAGAATTACTAAGAAACAAAAAATTACTTAAGGTTGTTGCTTTGATTTCTGATGGCGGTTATGATAATCACCAAGAAGTTGACAGATTAAGAAGCGCGCTTGAGGAAATGAACGTGATCGTTGCAGAATTTAGAATATCAGATGCACGGTCACTTGAAGACTTGCCTGAAAATGTGGCAGAAAAAGTTGTAGAAGCGGCAAGAAAACTCATGCCGGAAAAAGTTAAAAAATAAATACATATGCCAGAAGAAGAAATACTATCACTCCCTCAAGGATCAGCAAAGGACCTTATTAAAAAAGGTGAGATGACCGTGCTTTCTCCTCCGAAAGAGCAAGCTGCAGCAGAACCTACAATCGGAAAGGCAAAAGAACTTTTCGGGGAGGATTTTTTAGGAGAGGAAGCGATTGTAGAGATGGAGAGAAAATGTCAGCAAACAGGCATCGATGTAAAGTTTGAAATTCCTCAGGCGGCTTTTCAGTACAGCGACGAAGACCTCAGAAAAGCAAAAGAGGATGCAAATCAAGGAAGGGAACGGTTTGTTTCTCTCCGTCCCTCATGGATGACCCACGATGGTGAAAGAAAGCCAGTAACTCTTGTCAATTTGAGAAATTTGTTTAAAGACAGAAATCCATTTGGTGACGGAAAGATTTTTTGGGATCAAGATTGGTATGATAATGAAGTGTTTGCAAAGGCTCAAATGCCTGGTGGCTATGCTCTTCCGACAAAAGAAGTTCTTTCTACGTCAACTAATACAACCTGGAATGATCAAGTAAGTCTTCTTGAGCAAGGTGAAGAAAGAAGAAAGGCTGTCGAAACTACATGGGACCTGATCCTGCATTACGCAAGCACTGGGCAAAGACTTCTCCCGGACAAATATGACTGGGGTGAAAGTCAGTCGTCCCGCGGGCTCCGAGTGTGTGTTGGGGGCTTCGGCCAGCGGGGCGTGCACGTCGACGGCTGGCGTCCTGGCGATTCGAACCCGGACCTCGGCGTTTGTCCCTCAAGGTAGTTTCTCACCACTTTTTGGATCTTTGTTTTCTTGATTACTTGGAACGTCGGATTTATGTGAAAAACCCGTTCTATTGATATAAAATGGAGACTTGCATATTTTTATATTAGAATAATGATATGCCCGATACTGACGTGGGAGCAAAAGAAATGGCACCAAGTGCGCGATTTATTGAACGCAAGATTGAACCGATTGCTGAAAAAGGAAAAAATCACACTCCCTTACCCTCCTCTCATGTAGAAGCCCGCTTCCAGCCAAGTGAGAAGGCCGAGCAGGCATGGGGTCTTTACAATGAATATGCAAGAATATCAAAAGATATAAAAGGAAAAGATGAGATACCAGACGATGCAGCAGCGGTGATGCAAAGAATTGAAGGAGAGATGGCAAAGCTCTGGACCGATCCTGCAGTTCGCAAAACCATAGAGATTAAGCTTCGAGAGTCGATTCAAGAAAGAAAACCTTATCGGGGAACACTTAGGCGCTATCGTAACTTACGAACACGGCTTGGAGAACTTGAAGGTGAACACTTTGATCTTTTAAGAAACCAGTTTCTCATGCGCCAGATGACCCCAACCTTGCGTGGTATGGATATGGCAAGGGTGAGAGCGGAGAGAAAGGACGTTTTGGACCAAATCCAAAGCCTTGAGAATGACGGAGAGGCATCTGAGGCAGTCAAACGTGAACTGGGAGGAGTAGGAAGGGAAAATGCCAATGTAACCGCACTTATTGCCTATGAGCGGATACGTGATTACCACAGTCAATTTAGAGAGACTGGTATCATTATGACTCCGTCAAGACAGGCGCTACTCGAGGAGGTTATTGAACAAACCTCAAAAGGAACGTGGATGCAGCTTTCAGGAGAAACTGGATCGGGAAAAACCACATTTGCCAAACAAGCATCATATGTATTAAACGGTGAACCACCCCAATATGCATCAGGTGAAAAATGGGGTGACGCAACAAAACTGATTGGATCAAAAGCGATAACTCCAGACGGCCAAGTGTATTACGAATTCGGACCGTTGGTTGTCGGCTTGACCGGCTGCACAAATTCAATTGAAATGGAAGAGGCCATAAGAAAGGGCGTTGAAGGTGATGGAAAACTAGTCCTTCTTGATGAGTTAAATAAATTTGACCAGGACGCCTTGTTTGGCGTTTTAAAGATCGCGTCAACATTACGACCTGGTGAAACATTTGGTTTTAAAGAACTTCCAGGGATTAAACTACGAATGGCAAAAAAAGGTTTTGCGATAATCTCGACGATGAACCCTGCAACAGTAAGATATGAAAGACGCGAGCTTGATCCGGCAATAGACAGACTTTTTTACGGTGGGAAGAAAAAGGTAGATTATCTTCCGATGGATGAGAACGAGCCAGAATTGTATGAGGGATTTCTTGCCATACTTATGGATGATAATGGGAGAATACGCGTTGCTGAAGAAGAACTCGCTCCCGTATATGATGAAATGACCGATGAAGCAAAGGGTTTGGTCTATAGGAAACTTTCTTCTGATTTGGCAGATCATGGGACGCTTTATAGGTTTGCTCGCGCTACCTCTGAAATTCATAAGAGCTTCGAACAAAGAGAAAATGTTGCCCAGACCGCAACAGATCCAGGGTTTTTGGAAAAAACAGTTTTAGACATGGAAGTTCTGGTCGATTGGATGAAAGGGTATACGACTGAAGTAGAAGGCGGACTCTCTCTCACTTCTTACCTTAGGCAGAAAGTTCATGATTTTTATACACATATTGAAACAGAGGCAGATCAGGCAATCTTTAGAAAAATTTTTACCCATTTTGGTTTTGAGATCGAAAGGACACCAGTCAGTATTTCTAAACCTTCCTATGGACCGCTTACCCCATTAGAAATGGGCTACCTCACACCAAAAACTCAAAGACCTGTAACGAGAATTGGAGAAGAAATTGTGCCAAAAACAAAGATCCATATAACACCAGATGGGCGTGAAGTGGAATACCTGCCAGTTGCTGCTTCTCTAGAAGAGGGCGAACTTACCCCAAATACATTTATCAGCTTCCAAGACGGTCTTTATCAATATCTAGGCGTTAATCCTCAAACAAATGAGGAGGTTTTCGTACCTGTAGCCAGCGACGAGAAAGAAATAATAATAAAGCAAGATTTTGCTGAATTTAAGAAAAATTAAAACACCACTATGCCTGAAGAAGAAATACTATCACTCCCTCAAGGATCAGCAAAGGACCTTATTAAAAAAGGAGAGATGACTATACTTTCTCCAACTGCTTCTCCAAAAGAACAGTCTGTTGAAGGACCTATGATTGAACGAGCAAGAGAACTGCTTGGACGAGATTTTCTAGGTGTTGAGGCGGTACGGAACATGGAAGAACAGCTTAAAAAAGTTGGCGTAGATGTTCAGTTCGATCTTGAGAATGTTCCTCCTGCAGATTGGAATGAAGCAGACCTTCAATGGGCAAAAGACAAAGGCGAAACCCTTATCCTTGGAGCAGAATCTATGACCCGGGATGGAAGAGCAATATCGCTGAACCTTATTGATTTTCGAGAATTATTCAGATCAGGTGATCCTTCAGGTCAAACCGAGACACTTTTTTACTCTTTCCGACCAGACGCCAACGATTGGTATGCAAATGAGGATTTTGCTAAAGAAGTAGGTAGAATAAAGTTAGGATGGAGGTTTGTTAAGAAGGACTTGTTAGAAGGATCAACGAGTAAAACCTGGACAGAACAAACCAATGTTATGAGGGAATATGAAGAGGGCTTAAAGAAAACAACTGTCACAAGAAGTCAACCAAGAAGAAGAACTCCAATAGAAACAGCTTACGATCTTATGCTCTACTATATGAACACAGGAGAAAGACTTCTCCCGGACAAATATGACTGGGGTGAAAGTCAGTCGTCCGACGGGGACCGAGTGTGTGTTGGGGACGTTCGGCCAGGAGGGCGTGAGCGTCGGCAACTGGCGTCCTGGCATTTCTCACCCGTACATCGGCGTTTGTCCCTCAAGGTAGTTTCTCATCACTTTTTGGATCTTTGTTTTCTTGATTACTTGGAACGTCGGATTTATGTGAAAAGCCTACTGCAAATCTTCTAACAGATCTTTTATTTCTTGAGATAACACGTAGGCATTGCAATGGTCAAAATACCCAAGATATGATTGGAATGTTTGACTAAGTGAATAGAAACTGATTCCTCCACTCTTGTAAACTTGCATTTTTTCCTTAATTTTTCTTAACACTCTCTTCCGTGTTTTTGCTCGAGGAAGAATGTGATGAGGAAAGACAACATAACCCAAAAAATCAATTCCTCTTTCTAGATTAAGAAATTTAATCTTTTTAGGATGAAGATCAAGAAAAAGCTCTTCTTTTAAAAACTTCTCAATAGCGGGCAGAAGAGTTGTAAGATATTTTTTATCGGGCGATAAGATAATAAAATCATCGGTGTAACGAAGATAGTACTTTACTTTTAGTTTATGTTTTATAAACTGGTCAAGCTCATTAAGATAAATGTTTGCAAAATGTTGTGAGGTCAAATTGCCGATGGGAAGTCCTCTTCCTGGTTGGTCGGAGTAAAAACTATAAATGATTTTCTTTAGAAGATTTAAAAATTCTTTATCCTTTACTCGTTTCGAAAGAATCTCTTTAAAAAGTATTCCGTGATTAACAGATGCGAAAAACTTCTTTATGTCACACTTTAAAGCAAAACAAGCTCTTGTATTATTTCTACTAACCTTTTTTGTAAATCGCTGAAGATCTAATACTCCCTTGTGTGTTCCCTTGTTCTTGCGACATGCATAAGAATGAGCGATATAAGTAGGTTCAAAAATCTCTTCAAGTTTTTGCCCGGTAAGGTGATGAACTACACGATCTTCAATATTTGCTTTGTGAATAAGTCTAACTTTAGGATCATTAATATAGAAGCCGGTATAGGGACCTGGCTTATAACGTTTACTTTTAAGCTTTTCGTAGAGGTCGAATAAATTGTCTTCGAGGTTTCGTTCGTATAACAGTAGATCGTTGCTTTTTGTTTTACCCTTTCTAAACAGGTAGAAGCTCTTAAAAAGATTTTCAATTGTGATAAGATTGGGGGAAATATCATGCCAGAGCTTCATAATAATATTCCTATTTTTGCAAAAACATATGATCTTTATAGATCTTTCTACTCATATTTGCCATCGTTTCCAAAAAAAGACAGGTATACATTAGGACAAAAATGTGAACTTCTTTTGCTTGATGTAATCGAGGACATAATTACTGCAAGTGCAACTCCAAAACAGGCAAAACTGCCAATTTTAAAGAAATTAAGTATAGAAGTTGATCTATTAAAAGTGCTTTTTCGGTTAGGGAAAGATTTAAGAATCATCGACGACAAAAAGTATCTTGTCCTTGAGGAGAAACTCCAAGAAATTGGCAGAATGTTGGGAGGGTGGATTCGCACACACGCATAGTGTACTATGTCAGAGGTGGATAATGTATTAGAGGGTACGCCTTCCAATCTCTACCAAAGTAGTTTTTAGATTCTTGAAGTGGTGAGAACTACCTAATCTAATACTTGATAAAATACAGAGGAAATATTTCTAAAATAAATCCTTGGTGACTAAAGCGGTATTAGATAGTTCTATCAGTCGTCCAACGGGAACCGAGTGTATGTTGGGAACTTCGACCAGAAGGGCGTGAACGTCAACAACTGGCATCCTGACAATTCAAACCCGAACATCGGCGTTTGTCCCTCAAGGTAGTACACCACTTTTAGAATCTCCTTTTAGCCTGTGTTCCTATAGCATTCTGCGCTTGATTCGCTTAACCATTCGGGTACCTTGTGTCCTGTATGGCAAAGGAAGATAAAAATAGGAAAACACAATACTGTCTTTACGCTAGGAAATCTTCAGAAAGTGACGAGCGTCAGGCAATGAGCATTGACTCTCAAATTAAAGAAATGCACGCTTTGGCAAGCCGTGAAGGACTTTTTATTAAAGAGGTCCGGGAGGAAAGCCATTCAGCAAAAGCCTCAGGTGGAAGACCTGTTTTTAATCAAATCCTTGTTGATATTGAACAAGGAGAATTTTCAGGACTACTTACATGGGCACCTGACCGGTTAAGTCGTAATGCAGGAGACCTGGGCAAGCTTGTTGACCTCATGGATCAGGAGAAGCTTCATAAAATTAAAACCTACTCGCAATCCTTCGGTAACAATCCTAACGAGAAGTTTTTACTTATGATTTTATGTTCTCAGGCAAAGCTTGAGAATGATAACAGAGGTATTAATGTGAAGCGAGGCTTGAGAGCGAAGTGTGAGGTGGGATGGAGGCCGGGAGGTGCACCTTTAGGGTATCTGAATGTAATGAGCAATGGGAACAGAATTGAGCAGATACTGATAGATAAAGAGCGAGCTTCAATCATAAAACAATTATTCATAAGAGTAGCAGAGAAAGGTCATTCAGGAAGAGTGCTTAAAAAATGGCTTGATACCATAGGATTTACCACAAAGACTGGTCACAAATTAGCCTTATCTAAGGTATACGCAACCTTAAAGAACCCTTTTTATTACGGAGAGTTTGAGTACGGAAATGTATGGTACAAAGGAGCACATGAACCTCTAATCTCAAAAGAACTTTTTGATAAAGTACAGGCGCATCTAGTTGTTGCACCTAAGAAATGGCACGAAAAGATTTTCCCCTTTAAAGTCTTATGTATTTGTGGATCCTGTGGTGGTGGAGTAACTGCTGAGGAGAGATACAAAAAGCTCAAGTACGGTGGATCCACAAAGCATGTATATTATCATTGCGCAAGATCAGTTGATTATGAATGTGATGAGCCCTACATAACAGAAAAAGACCTTATTCAACAATTGGCAGCTCACATAGGCACCATCAAAATTAACGAGAAACTCCTTACCAAACGACTGAAGGAAGAAATCGAGAGATTCCATACCTTAAGGTCTAAAGTCCTTCACAAGGAATATCTAGACGGGAACTTAAATGAATTTGATTATCCTGAACGTGATCCTGTTCCTCATGACACTGCACAAGCGTATCTCCTACATGTACTTCAGGCTGGAACTGCAGAAGAGAGGCAACAAATACTCTCTGTTATTCAGACTAAGTTCACCCTTCGAAATAGAGTTCTCCGGATTAAATAGCTTCGTTACTCGTCTTCTCCAGGATTCTTAGTCTTTTTGAGAGCGACTGAGGTGAAAAAGTGGGTTATAGTGCGTCTATTTGAACCTCTCCAAGATGTCCACACGAAAGATGTTCTTACCAAGAGAGGTTAGCAAGCCACGGCAAGCCAAACATGGATAGTGAGTGGGACGGATAGAACTTTGATGAAAATGCGGAGAGGGTGGGATTCGAACCCACGAAGAGCTTGCGCCCTTAGCAGTTTTCAAGACTGCCGCACTAGTCCGCTATGCGACCTCTCCTTGGAGGTGCGGAGGGGAATCGAACCCCTGCATAGCGGTTTTGCAGACCGCCGCGTTGCCACTTCGCCACCGCACCTATAGGCTATATTTTACCTGAGAATTCCCCCTAATGTCTGTTAAAATAGAACCTTAACCTATGTATAGAAGTCCCACATACGGCGAAGTAGACTTGGACAAACTCAAGAACATTGTCTCTACGTATATGTCGCAAGACAAGAAGGGCAGATACGAGATTATAGTCGGTACTGATTCACAAAAACTCCGGGGTCATTGTTACGATTTTGTCTCAGCACTTATCGTTCACCATGTCGGTCACGGAGGTATCTACTTTTGGAAACGGGAACTTTTTGACAAGCAGATTTCGCTAAAAGAGCGTATCTACCGCGAGGCAATCATGTCTCTTGAAACCTCAGAAAACTTCATTAATTTCTTTAAAATAAACGGAATCTCCAAATATAACATTCAGATCCACGTAGATATCGGACACAACGGAGAAACAAGAGAACTCATCAATGAGGTTGTCGGAATGATCCGAGGAAGCGGATATGAGGTCAAGATTAAACCGGATTCATTTGGAGCATCCAAAGTAGCTGACCGCCACACCTAACGTATAACATGAAACATGGAATGTGAAACGTTCCAAGATCAAAGAAAGTCTCTGATATTTGCTTCGGTCACCGTAAAAGATGATCCTTGTCCACTCACGATCTTAAATGCAGTTTTCCGTACCACACCCTCGATCGTTCTTTCTAAGGATCTGATTCCTGCATCAAATCCTAAAGGTCTTGCTAGTTTGGTCCAAACAGCCTCGTCAATCTTCAAACTCTCAGGATTAAGACCAGCGCTTTTTACATAGCGGGGAAGGACATAGTTTTTGGCAATCTGGATCTTTTCATCATCAGTATAAGAGGGCATCTGGACGACCTCCAGACGGTCCATTACAGCGGTTGCAATATTTGTCGTGTTATTGGCTGTTGCGATAAAGATCACCTCTGAAAGGTCAAAAGGATAGTCGACGAAGTAATCGGTGTAGGCGCTATTTTGACCCGGATCTAATAGTTCGACCAAGACTCCCATGATGGCGGCGCGGGACTCTGGAGTAATACGATCGAGTTCGTCTAAAAGGATTACGGGGTTTTTAGAACCAGCTCTTCGTAAGCCCCTGATGATCATTCCGGGTTCTGCTTCAGGCGCTGTTTTCGACTGGCCACGGAGATCCAAGGGAGAGGAGAGACCTCCAAAAGGAATTCTGATGAATTTACGACCAAGCGCCTCTGCAAGTGAAATGGCAAAGGTGGTTTTCCCCGTTCCTACCAATCCAACAAAAAAAAGAGAGGGAGCATGAAACCGTTCTTCCTTAAAATTTCTTTTTTGGAGAATAAGCACAGAAAGATACTCGAGCACTCTGGCTTTTATTTTTTCAAGTCCGTAATGATTTCTATCCAGCACCTCTTTCGTCTTTTTTATATCGAGAACATCTTCTGTTTTCTTTTCCCACGGAAGATTGGTGATCCAGTCAATGTACTTTTCGACAATATCAAACTGTGCAAAGTTCCCTCCATACTTAAGAGTTAAGTTAATGCGTTCGATCTGTTGATTTGCTTTCTCCTGAAGATTAGCAGGAAGATGCGCTGACTGCAATTTAACCTTTAATTTTTCCAGTTCTGACAGGCTTTGAGACGTATCCATACCATTAGCAAACGAAAGTACTACTTGACAAAATCCAAAACTTTTATTATGATAAGTTTCACTTCTTTTTTAAGTATAGAGTATTTTTACTCTTTTAGTAAATAAGAACATTAAGTAGATATTTTAAAAACATGGCAAAATCAACATCAGGGTTTAAAAACTTAAAACCACTATTCGACAATATATTGGTTCGCCCTCTTTCAGAGGAATCAACCACTCCTTCAGGTATCGTTCTTCCCGATTCAGCAAAAGAAAAACCCCAAGTAGGCGAAGTTATGGAAGTCGGACCTGGTCGTCAAAACGATGAAGGAAAACTGATTCCCGTAACCGTAAAAAAAGGCCAAAAAGTACTTTATAAAAAATGGGGAGGAAACGAAGTCAAGGTCGGATCAGAAGAGTGGATGATAATCGAAGAAAAAGACATTATGGCAGTTGTTCAATAAATATATGGCAAAACAAATTTCATTTGCAGAAGAAGCGCGACAAAAACTCTCACGCGGAGTAAATATTCTTGCAAAAGCAGTAGTCACCACACTTGGCCCACGAGGTCGCAATGTCGCTCTTGACCGCAAATGGGGCGCGCCATCCGTGGTTCACGACGGAGTAACGGTCGCAAAAGAGATCGAACTTGAAGATCCGTTTGAAAACATGGGAGCACAGCTTGTCAAAGAAGCTGCTTCAAAGACCAATGATGTCGCAGGAGACGGAACAACCTCTTCAACACTTCTTGCACAGGCTATGGTAAACGCCGGTCTTAAAAACATCACCGCAGGTGTAAATCCAATGATCTTAAAAAGAGGAATTGAACGTGCAGTCGAAGAAGTAGTAGCAGAAGTCAGAAAAATGGCACGAAAGGTGCCTGCTAATGATCAATCGGCAATCACACAGGTCGCGACAATTTCAGCGGGAGACGACGTAATCGGTTCAAAAATCGCAGAAGCAATTATTAAAGTCGGAAAAGACGGAGTAGTAACTGTTGAAGAGGGCCGCGGACTTCAGATGGAGATCGAATACAAAGAAGGAATGGAATTTGATCGGGGATATGCTTCAGCATATTTCTCAACTAACACGGAAAAAATGGAAGCCGAAATTGAAGATCCATACGTTCTCATCACTGATAAAAAAATCACTGCAGTTTCTGACCTTCTTCCATTTTTGGAAAAATTTGTCAAGGTTTCCAAAAACCTTGTTATTATTGCCGACGAGGTAGAAGGGGAAGCTCTGGCAACTTTAGTTGTCAACAAGCTCCGCGGTACATTTAACGCGTTAGTCGTAAAAGCTCCGGGATTTGGAGACAGACGAAAAGAAATGCTTGAAGACATCGCGATTCTTACCGGTGGCACCGTTATTTCTGAAGACCTTGGAAAAAAGCTTGATAGCGTCGAGGTTGAAGATTGCGGCCGTGCTGACAAGATATGGGCAGACAAAGAAAACTGCAGAGTAATCGGTGGAAAAGGTCAACCTTCCAAAATTAAGGCTCGAGTCGGGCAGATTCGCCGAATGATCGATGAGTCGACCTCAGACTTTGATAAAGAAAAACTTCAGGAAAGATTGGCAAAGCTTTCTGGTGGAGTAGCGGTAATCAATGTCGGAGCAGCGACAGAGATCGAGATGAAAGAAAAAAAAGAACGAGTTAATGATGCAGTTGCCGCAACAAAAGCAGCTCTCGAAGAAGGAATCGTCGCAGGTGGAGGGGTAACACTTCTTCAGGCTCGAAAAGTACTTCCTGCTCTAAAGAAAAAAACTAGCGTTGAGGAAGAAAAAACAGGTATAGATATTGTATATCAGGCCCTCGCAGAGCCTTTAAAGATGATCGCATCCAATTCAGGCGCTGATGCCGGCTGGGTACTCCGCAAAGTAGAAGAATCCAACTCGAGCGATTTTGGCTTCAACGCTATGACACTTGAATTCGGGTCAATGTTCAAAAAGGGAGTAGTAGATCCTGCTAAAGTAGTCCGCACAAGCCTTGAAAATGCCGCATCCGTCGCAAATATGATCCTTACCACAGAAGCCTTAGTAACCGATCTTCCTGAAAAGAACCCGCAAGGTGGAGGAGTTCCTCCGATGCCGGGTGGTGGAATGGGCGACATGGGTTACTGAACTTCTTGAATCCTCACTCTTTTCCTGTACAATCAATCAATGGCTAAAGCGCAACCCTCCTTCGCTGCCCACTATGCTAAAGCTACGAGGGCCAAGAAAGCTTCGAAGAGCAAGAAAGAATCTGGAATATTACTTTATGGATGATCCTGCGTATTCAATTCAGATATTCAAGCCATTTAAAGTAGTGCAAACCTGGAGTCTAAGCGACTCCTACAATATGTATCTGGTCGAAAGAACGCGTTAATGTACTTATTTACCTCCGCAAAGTTTACAGTTTGCTTTATGGGTAACCACCTCGACAACTGCTGCGACACCAACTAAGCTGTAAACAACCGTGGTGAGTCCGCTGGCGCCAAGTAATGATTCAACGAGATTGTATTGAAAGAATCCGACCAAACCCCAATTTAACGCTCCAACTACTACTAAAAGAAATGAAACCATGTGTAATGCTTTCATATGTATCACCCCCCTTCGCTAAAGCTTCGGAGGGCAAGCCCCCCCAAAGGATGTGAAAATATATCCTTGAGTATAGGATCGAAAAATGAGGCTGTCAAGTAGAAAATTGGAGCCTTGTGTCAGGCTTTTTCAGAAACCCAACAACTCAAAACTTCCTAGTGCCAGAAAGCACGACGATAAGTAAATACCATCGGGAGCTTTGCTTTGTTTGCTGCGTCAATCGAAGCCTGATCGTTCATCGATCCTCCTTGTTGTACGATTGCCGCAATTTTGTATTTTGCCGCAAGCGCGACCGAATCAGGAAAGGGAAAAAAACTGTCACTTGCAAGTATCGCACCCTTCGTATGTTTACCTGCATGTTTTAGCGCAATCTCTGTAGAAAATATTCTTGCTGTTTGTCCGCTTCCGATGCCACGCGTCATTGGAATTACTTCATCGACCACGATTATCGAGTTTGATCTAATACGTGAAATAAATTTCCACGCGACCTGCATCTGTTTTAATTGCTGCCCAGTTGGTTTTTTCTTCGTAACACATTTCCAGTCTTTGAAACTTTTTTCAATATTATCATCCCATGGTTGTGAGACATATCCACCATAAAAATATTTTAGATGTTTGGAGTTCGATCTTTTTTGAGGTATAGTTCCAAACGTATAAATTCCCGTGGTTTTTCTTACCTTGTGAATGATTACTTCTGCTTTTTTCGAAAGAGAAGGAGCGGCTACAATATCCATTTGGACTCTGTCTTCTTTAAAATCTGCAAATGCTTTCGCTGTCTTTTCATCAATCGGCTTGTTTAATATTACGACTCCGCCAAAAGCTGACACAGGATCTGCTGAGACCGCACGTCGAAGCGCCTCTTCAGAACTTTTTCCCAAAGCGATTCCCGAAGGACTATTATGTTTGATAACTACAGCAGCGGGTTCCTTAAACATGCGGACGGTTTCAAGACCTGCAGTAATGTCAGTAAAATTTATATAGGAAAGTTCGCGCCCAGTGATTTTTTTGAGATTTTTTAAAGGAGAGTTGGTCCGTGGTTCAAAATAAACATAGGAGGGGATTTGATGTGGATTTTCTCCATAGCGTAATTTTAGTTTTCGCATGAAAGCATTATATCAAGAGAGGTAAGGATTATCGAAGTTTAACGTCGGGTTCTTGTTCACGCTCAGGAAGATCGGTATAGAAGCCGGTTCCATCTAGAGCGCCCCTACAAAATTCTTCATCCTTGTCCTCACCTTTGTCACCGCTAAACACAAGTGCTCCTGCAAATTCTGTAGCATCTTCATCAAAAAAGAAAGCAACTCCACCCTTAAACAAGCTACCTAGCGTATCGGCAAACTGTAAGGCGCCTTGGCCCTTTGTTTCCATTCTATCCCTTTGCTCTGAAGTAGATCTGTGGGTTGCAAGTACGCTTTTTCCTTTTGCCAAAGCTATATTCATGTGTTGGTTGTATGCATTGGGCCCAGTAGCCTGATATGCCAGCATCATGCCTCGGTTATCGAATATAGCCACACTACCCGAGGCTCCTGCCGCTTTGGCTCTTATTAAAACTTCACGCTGTAGAACCAATGCTCCTTCTTCCGCAATGGTTCTATATTCTGCTACCCAACTATGTTGTACTAAATCGCTTCTTTCTGGATGAGCCATAAGTGTATTGTATCAAAAGGGAGTAGAAAATCAACTATAGGCTGTTGGAGCAGGCTTTTTCGTGACCAAATAGGCTCCGGCGAAGGCAAGAATTGAGCCTAAAATGAAGCCGGGTGTCAGTTTTTCACCCAAGAGGATTGATGCCCAGATAAAGGCTGCGATAGGTAGTAGATAGAGGGACATGGAGGCTATTACAGGCGTGCCATGCTTGATGGCGTATTGATAGAGAAGATAGAATAAAAACGCACCGAAAATTCCGGTGTAGAGGATCGACCATACCGTAATCATCGAGATGTGTAAGTACCATCCCGGAGAAGTGACAAAATCAAATAATCCAAACACAAGTCCGACGATCATCGAGTTTATGATATATGTGGCAAGAACATATACTGGTGAATGTTTTTTTTGGAGTTTTTTAGAAAAGATCGTATAAAGCGAGAAGCTTATAGTGCTTATAAAAATAAGAAAATTTCCAATAACACTCGCCCGAAGATCAAGACCTCCATGAAGAAGTGGTGAAAAAATAATAATCGCAACTCCTGCAAGTCCGACGATCAATCCTATAACTTTTTGCCTCGTGACTTTTTCTTTCAACATGAAGTAGGACAGAATAGCGATGATCATCGGAACTCCTGCATAGATCATCTGAGAAACGGATGCCGATGTAAGTCTTACGCCAAATGCAAACATGACTATATTAATAGTTGCAAATGTCGAGACAGCAAACGCATATCCGAAGTCTTTATCGATCTTAGGTTTTTCCCGTAAGAAAAGTGGTAGGACAAATAAAAAAGCGATGAACCATCTTAAGAAAATTGAACTGAAAGGTGGGATCTCACGAAGTGCGATTTTTGTAAAAACAGCATTGCCTCCACCGGCAACCACTGCGAGTAAAACCGCAATAAGCGCTTTTGTATGATCATCAAGCTTTTTCATAGGTAAATTATATATCAAAATAGGTTTTTTGAGACGCGGCATCGAGGAGGGATTTGGTGGACATCGTATTTCACCACATCCTGAAGCTTGCATTGTATCTCAAACGAATTCCTGAAGACACGAGACTGAAACAAGAAATATGTCCGAAGTTCGTACAATGTTGAGAGGATAAAAAGAACTGCGACACAACCGATCAAAAACTTTTTCGGTAATTTACGGTCCCAAATCCAAAGATATGCTTTACCTATAAAATAGGCGATTCCAGGGATTGTGGTAAACGTCCGGAGCATATTGGGATTATCTTGAGTAATGCCGATCAACGGCAACGATACGGAAAGTAAAAAGTAAAACAGGAAATACTGATTATAAACTTGCGAGAAGTTTTTTAACGCTAGAACGAATCCCCCTAAAAATAGAATCCCCAAGATCGGATTAAGCGCCGGTTTTCCGGGAAAGTTATGTCTTCCGTTGCTATCGCCCTCGACATGAAACATAAAAGCGGTTTTTTTAATATTAAGACCAAAGTGATTCAGTTTTTCTTGAAAGATCAGCTTCTGACTTGCAAGTAATGAAACTTCACCGACGCGTATATCGGGGTTCTGCACGAGATATGAGATCAGAGGAGATGCAATCAGTGCAAATATGAGAAGAAATAAGACCGCATACTTTTTGATTTTCTGCAAAAATAACACAAATAATGGGAGTAAGAAAAATACCCGCCCAGGATAATACGAATGAAATGCAAGACCGGCAAAGATTCCTGAAAAAACCACACTTTTTGTTTGTTTGTCTTCAAGAAACTTGAATAAAAAGAGTGTAGATACCAATTCTAGAAAAAGAAGGAAGGTCGTCTCATATGAGAACCGACTGAAGTTGATATACCATCGAAGAAAAAGCATTATGCATGATACGAAGAATGCGAAAAAAGAATTTTTAAAGACTTTGCTCATGACAAGGTAAAAAAGGAGCACGCTCGCGACACTAAACAAAGCCGAAGGAAATCTCACGGCAAAGATGTTAACCCCAAACGTTTTTAAGGATAAAAGAAGAATGTAAAAGTACAGAGTTGAATGCCCGGTATGCAACGTACTGTAAACCGTATACGGAGATTCAGAAAGAGAAAGAGCTACTTGGGAAAATGCTATCTCATCCAACGTTATGTTCTGGGGTATCGACAAGTATCGAAAAAAAATAACCGCAGAACTCAGGAACGTCAGAACAACGATCGGTAAAACGCGCTTTTTCATGCCCTGCTCCTTCTATTGAAATAGTAACGAAACAAGTAAAAAAATAGTCCCAAAAAAGTAACGATAAAAAAGTTTACTACCAATGGATTGTGCACGAAAGAGATTAAAACGTCAACTTTTGGGACAGGCCAGTTGTGGTACAGATTTAAAAAGTGAACAAATGAAAGAGCAACGAAAACTTTCATTATGTGTTTATCTTGTAGTGCAGCAGGAATTAAAAAGGGTAGTACTTGTTCAAAATGCCGTTCGTGAATTTTGGTGAGGAAAAGAAAAGCAGCAAAAGCAGTTAACCCAATTGCGAGCAAAATATTACTGGACGAGAACTTTCTCTTGACGAGTATTTTTAAAATAAAAACAATGAAAAAGCCTGTAAGAAGATATCCCCAAAACTGATACCGAACCCCAAGCAAATAGATTGTGTCCGGGATGTTTTTCCACTGTGAAATCAAAGCCCAGAAATTAAATGCGTGATTGCTTATAAAAGGGAGTCCTGAAGCACCCAGAACTCTTTTGAAGTAAGTAGTAAAAGGGAATAGTAGAATATCCCCGCTTTTGTAAAAAGGAAAAAAACTGATCCAAAAAATAATAAGAGAAATCAGTACTCCTTTAACGACATTCATTTTGAATTTCAAAAAGTATAAAAGTAAAAAAACCGGAACAAAAACGATTGCGCTTTGTTTACTTAATAATGCCAGGGTGAATAAAATAGGAACAACGACTGCTTTTTTTGAGAATAACAAGAAGTAAAAAGATAAAAGAAGGAAGAAAATGGAAATCGCTTCTGTTTGTCCCCAATAGGCACTGTTGTAGAAAAATGCGGGATTAAAAAGCACAAGTGAGGCAGCGAGCATTGAATAGCTCTTTTTTTTCGGAAAAAGTTTTCGAACAAATAAAACAAGTGTAAAGGCTATTCCTAAATCTGAAAAAATAGAGGGTAGCTTATAAAATGCCGCGAGAGTCGATCTTGCGTCGAAGAAAAAAACGAGCTGCGAGGGAAATACGGGAAAAGATACATTTAATTGCCATACGAGCGTTTTGACTAAGGTATATAAACCATGACTTAGGTAAAACAAGTAGACGGCAAGGGGTGGATAGTTGGGGTAAACATTAGCAAAGACTGCAGAGGAAGGTCTTTCATAAAATCCCCTAAATCCAAGGACAAACGCGTCTCTTCCCCAAGTTATGAAACTATTAACATCAAAACTAAAATCCAAGAAAATCAAACATAAGCGTAAGATTAATCCGAGAGAAAAAAGTATAAGTAAGGGATGTTTTTTAAAAACCATGCAGCTATTATACTAAGAAGTTTATGACAATAAAAAATGCAGCAGGTCCTTTCTGCCTCCCTTTCGAGATGCTGCTTTTTTACCTTGCGGTAAAGAGCTGCCGGCAAAAAATCCCCGCTGCAAGAGAATTTATATCACACGGAAATTTTTTGTCAAGCGAAGTTTCAAAACGCTTATCCGAATTCTTGGAGGAATTTAACAAGGGGCTCATGAAATCTGCTGTGGTATGCATAAATGAGACCGCCAAAAGAGAGCAGTGTTAGAAAAAGAACTACCATTTCTGCCGGGATATTATCCTTAAGAAACATCTCATAAATAATACTCGCAGAAATATTTATCAAAAGCCCAATAACTAATGCGAGTATGAATATAACGTATCCCTGAGTGTAGTTGTCTGAGGGAGATTTTTTTGCCATGGTCAGTATTATATCAGGAAGGTTTAACTGCAATCATACTGATTTCCACTTTTGAACCAAGCGGAAGTTCTTTTACGCAGACCGCTTCTCTTGCTGGATATGGAGCGGTCATATAGCTTCCATAAATCTCATTGATTTTGCCATAAAGAGACATGTCAGTTGTATAAATTGTGGTTTTGACAACGTCTTTAAAAGTTACTCCAGCTGCTTCCAGAATAGCTTGAAGATTTTTCATTACTTGGTGGATTTGTTCTTCGATTGTTCCTTCAAGTAGTTTTCCTTCTGGAGTTAGATGTATTGATCCCTGGGTAAATATTAAATTATCAGCGATGATTGCTTGTGAATGAGGACTGACCCCTGCGGGAGGAGCTTTTGGCGTTTCAACTTTTGTTTTCATAACAAAAAGTATATCAAATATTTGGCAAGGCCAATTGAATAAGTATGAATATTAAAGAGGATTTTTTATTTGGGGAGTATTTTACTATCATGGATAAAATTTCCAATTTCATGTCCGATGAAATCAACTCCTGCAAATGACGGGTGAATGTCGTCAGTGGGGTTAACATACATCACATTCCCATCTTCGTTTTCAGTTAGAGATTTCTCATAAATATTAATTAGAGGTATATTATTATCTGTTGCATACTGAATGTGGTTTTTAATATAAGATATTCGTTCCTCCGCGCCTTTTGCTCTTTCTTCAGCTGAATAATTAGGTTGAGTCATCTTCGCATAGTTTTGTTTATTGGGCGCAATGGTTGCCACAAAAACAATAGCCGCACGGGGGAATGTGGAAATTAGTTTTTTCATAAGTCCTTCCAACGCCAGGCTTTGCTGCCTCAATCCTTCCTCCAGTCCAAATTGAGACAGTGGATTATAGCCAAATGACTCGACTAAAATCAGGTCATAATTTTGTGAGAGCAAGGGTCCAAGGGTATATGGGTCAATCGTTACCTTTTGAGTAAGCTGGGTATTCACGGCTAGAATACTACTTGATGTTGCATAATTATCAATGATAATTCTTTGTGGATCTTCTGCGTTTTCTTTATATAGCGAATTCATGTGATCGCTTAACCCCCCTCCATGTGGACCCAAAGCAGCTGTCATCGAGTCTCCAATCATGGCAATCCCATAGACCGGCTTTTTTCCAATAGTCGGAACAATATACGATTTAGAAATAGTTGGCGTTGGTATGGGGGTTAATGTGGGAATAGCCTTGGGTATCTTCTTGGGAACTGAATTTTTTGATAAGAAAAAAAGCGCCACTAAAAGAAGAATACAGATAAGAATATGCTTAAATTTCATTGGTGAAGTATAAACTAAATCCAGCTATATTTGAAGCTGAGTCAAGCTGGTCCAAGGGGAGTAGAGGATATTAGAACCTTTTACGCGTAAATCGATTGTTTGTTAAAATAAACAAATGGAAGCAGGAGAAAGTGTCTCGAATCAAAAGGGAGAGGGAGATTGCAGGAGGAATACCTTAGAGGATTTAAGAAGAGTTGGACCTGATAAGCCTTTAGGATATTTACCATTAAGTTTTATTCATAGAGAGTCAGGCTTAAAAGCAATAATCCGAGAAATGCGACAAAAAGGATTAAAAACAGAATTATTTCCAACAGTAGAGCAGGTTAAGCCCATGAACGGAAGGGGTTTGGCTCTACCAGTTCTTAGCGCAAACTTATATGTGTACGATGAAAAGGCACTTGGGGAATTTTTACTAAAACATAAAGATATTTTGAGGCATTATAAATGGCCAACTAAACCTGATAAATTTTTAAAAAAAGTAGCAAGGAAAACAGCCCAAAGCAAGACCGAACTATTTGATCTCATTGCGGATGCCTTTGCTGATTATGACAACCCAGGAAGACTAAAACCTGGAATTTCTCCAGATTTCTCGAATAAGTAGTTTCTTAAAGCCAAAGTAGGCGGGTCCATGGCGTGGATGAAGTTAGAAGCATTTACGTACGAATTCAAAATGTAATATAGGGTTAAATAAACACAACGTTTATGATGTAATTTTATTAATTTTTGATACAATAGAATCATGAAGAAGAAAAAACCAAACAATCCATACAATATCCCCTCGACTTCTAAAAATGCCTCAAACACGGACGACATTGATTTTATTGACCCAGTAGCATCAAAGGATCAATTAGAGGAAAAGGACCCCTTCTTCAAACAGATGGGAGACGATCGAAACGCTAAGTTAATCGAACAAAAGATAGATGATGATGAACCCATCGGTAGCATTAACGGAGAATATAAGCATGATGATGAAAATACCGATGAAAATCCACCAAAAGAGGCAATTCTGCATGAAGTCCGCACGAAGCTAAAATAGGCGAGTCCAGGCGAGTGGGAAGTTTACCCTGAGGTAACCGAAGGGACGTTAGAACCTTTTGGGCACAAAATTCGGGATAAGACGGAGGCAAGGGTGTCGTAAATGCTCCATTAGACGGCTAGCCAACAATAACATCTTCTAAAAAGCCATGTTAAGCTTGTTGTATCAATCCAAACCTGCTATAATTGGACAGAAATGAACTTATTTTTAATAGTACGATTGTATTAATTAAAAAGTTCCTATGAGAAGTAGATCTGAGCTCCCAGGACCCAACCCATACGACGAGGGAATGCGTTTGTCTCCTGAACGCAGAAAAGATTTACCAATAACCGTCTTATACGGTGGCATCTCCTCAGAAAGACCTGGCTCCATAAGATCTAGTCAAACAGTCGCTGACTTATTGACACGATCAGGATATTCACACGTCCAAAGAGTTGACATCACACCTGAATCAGTTCTTTCATTAGCGAATCGAGATGCAATCGGAGTGGCCTTTATGACATTACATGGCGGTTTTGGGGAAGACGGAACCCTTCAAGGACTACTGGAAATGTTAGATATTCCATACACAGGTTGTGGTGTAGCTGCTAGTGCAATTTCTGCCGATAAAGTGCTTTTCTCCCGATTTGTCCGGGCTTTAGGTTACAAAAGTGCAGGTCAAATAGTTGTAAACAACGCACAAGAGCTAGAAGGAATGACAATGGAATATCCGAAAGTTATTAAACCTGCGACACAAGGGTGTTCATACGGAGTTTTTTTCGTCAAAGATCGTAAAGAACTATTACACAGAGCTGATTTTACTCAACAGTTTAGTGATCGTATGGTGGTAGAAGATTACGTAGATGGAAGAGAGTTAACTGTCGGAATCTTCGAGGATTCTCGCTTAGGCAAACCGCGCATCTTACCTATAACTGAAAACATACTGGCACGAGAAATACTCGACTACGAAACAAAATATCCTGGTGGCGAGCATCTTTATCAAGTAGTGCTACCAGCTCAAATTGACCCGTCTGTTCAAGAAGAGATTGAAACAACGTGCGTTGATATTTTTAAGCAGCTCGATTGTCGTGGCTATGTTCGGATGGATCTCCGTCTGACCAAAGATGGGGACATTTACATTATAGAGAATAACACCAGTCCAGGAATGTTGAATTTGGAAGAAAGCGACTTCCCAAAAATGCTTAAAGCGGGAGGAGTAGAGCCATCTGAATTTGTTGATTTAATGGTTGAGGCAGCTTTACTTCACCATCAAAATAAACGTGATAGTGCCCCGCCTAGTTCAACTGAAATGCTAGAATATTTAGGTCTTAAGCCCAATGAATAATCAAAAAGATTTACCCTTTTACATATCTAGTTAAAATTATCAAATTGAAACGATCATGAAATCTCTCGTAGTTTTAAATGAATGCATGTTCAGCGACAAACAAAAGGAATTCCTTAAGAGGAATTTCAAAGAAGTGTCTTTTTATACCGATACGTCAGATGAATTAACAGCAATCAAGAGAATAAAAGACAAGAATATAGTTGTCCTAGATCAATTCATATGGACCCCATCAGAAGAGTTATTTAAGAAGTGCGAAAATATAGAATTAATAGTAGTAAATACTACTGCTTACGACAATATCCCAGTAAATATTCTCAAGAAGTACAAGATTAAGCTTGCTAATTTAGCTCAGTACGCTACTCAAGACGTAGCGGAAGTAGCTATTACGATGATGATGTCATTAAATAGTAATCTGGACCTTGCTAGAAGAATAGTCCAAGATAAGAGCTTTGTGTATAAAAAGTATAAGCATACGAAGTTGGTCCGAGATATTTGGCCAAGTCATGGAGTTATCCCTTATTTGATAAGGCATCAAATAGCAGGGCAAACAGCCGGTATTGTTGGATTGGGTAATGTAGGAAAAAGTATCGCCAAACTATGTCAGGGATTAGGTATGAAAACGATTGGATTTAATAGGACACCAAAAAATGTACGTGGAGTCAAATTAGTTCTTTTAAAGAAGCTCTTCCAAGATTCAGACATAATATTTATAGCTCTGAAGTATGATCCTAAAACCATGAAGAATTTTATATCGAAAGATAAGTTACGCTTGGTAAAAACAGGATCTATATTAATATCAACTTCACCCTCCGAGTTAGTAGATGTAGATGATTTAATAAAACACAACAAATTTCGAGGAATAGGCTTTGATTATTTTGTGACTAATAAAATAATGGATCTTAAAAAAACCATGAAAGGCAATGTCATAATTACTCCACATCTTGGACATCAGTCATTTGACGCTTATGGGAACCTGACTAACTCAATTATCGAGACGGTTGTCAACTATGCGAAAAATAAACCTCTGCACCTTGTGAAATTCTGATCTCTATCGTTCAGACTGTCCGTAAATTGCTGTTTTATCTTTCTGGTGGTAGCCCCACTCCCGATCTCCATAGGACCAATGCCACCACTCTGCAGGAAAATTAATAAAACCAGAAGCACTCAACACTTTCTTTAGCAAATTTCTACTTTCTATTGCTTCGGAGGAAATTGAGGGTGACTCTGTGTAGGTTTTTTCAGTAAATTCATCCAATTGGGTTCCCATATCTAATTGTCGTTCATGCTGATCGACTATAGTTAAATCTATAGCACCACCAGTGCAATGTGGTGCAATATCGACTGTAGAAACACGCTTATCCATTTCCTCCTCTAGGAGTTTATTTGACCATGAAGGACGCTCCTCCCTAAGCTTTTTATAAACTGCATCATAGCTTTTCTGTTGCATTAGTGGAGATCGATATGCGCACTCTATCATTAATTTGAAACCCCCTGGCAGGAGAGATTGAGCCTGATTTAATCTTCGAGCTACATCTGACCTTGCATAATGAGCGTCTATAATCGCCTTGCCGCCTCCATTTTTTTTAATATATTTTGCGATATTAAATACCAATTGAGGACAGATTTTCCTTAGGTCTACAAGCGGTTCTTTATTATCGATAACTCGTATGCTACGGAGGTCGCTATTAGGAATAGTATTTAGTTTGTACATGTGTGTTTAATATTAGAGCTAATAATATCATAATTTTGAAGCTAAAAACTTACTTATATGGTAGTATGTGATACATATTAGTATATGAATTACTCGATAAACTGTATAGCTTGTGGGCATTTAGAAAAAGTGAGCATTATATCTTGCAGTCGGTGCTCCAAAGGTTTGGAGGTTAAGCTCAATAAGCAAAATGAAATTTACAATTCTGAAGAGTCTCTATTACTTCGCTACCGATCTTTTTTACCCTTAAGTGATAAAAAGATTCTTGGCAGATATCCAAATTCTTCAACACCTGTAATTCAGATATATAAAAAAAATGTATATGCAAAGTTAGAATATTGTACTTTCTCTGCTTCATCCAAAGATCGTGAGGCGTTCATAGAGATAGTTATGGCGCAAGTCTTGGGATACAAAGGAATAGTTGTGGCAAGTACTGGCAATATGGGTGGAGCACTGGCCTCCCTATGTGCAATGTTTAAATTTCCTTGCATTGTTTTGATACCGGAAGATACCAGTAGAAATAAGATAAGACACATCGAGCAATTTGGAGCTGTTGTCAAAAAAGTTCCAGGGACATATGATGATATCGTTCCTAAAGCTATTGAATTTGCTAATAAAGAAAACATGTTTTTAGCGAGCCTTCAGGCGTTTAGATTTGAGGGATATAAAACAATAGCCTATGAGTTATTTGAGAAATTTGGAAAAAACCTACCTAAAAACATTATAGTTCCGTTAGGTGATGGAACTACATACGTTGGGATATGGAAGGGATTCAAAGATTTAAAAAATCAAGGACTTATTGATTCATATCCCTCATTAATTGGCGTACAGGCTAAGCAGTGCGATCCAATTGTTTCCGCATATATTAATAAGAGCCCTATTAAATTTTTAAAAAACCCGAATACAATTGCACAAGCTATAAGGATAGGAAATCCACTTGATGGGGATTATTCGCTCAGAGTAGTAGAGGAGACGCGAGGACAAATGTTTAGTTTTAAAGAAAATCAAATATTGGAAGCTCAGTCGTTGCTCCTAAAGGAAGGTGTTGATGCTGAATTTACATCAGCCTTAACCTTTTGTCCAATTCTATTCAAAGACATAGGGGAAGGCTTGTTATTAATAACTGGGCCAGGCTTTAAAAATTAATCAAATAAAGAGTGATTTAAACCTTGGGGTTTGTTAATTATTACTAAGCTTCATTACGAACCCCCTCATGATTCCAGCCTCCTTCTTGTTTAATGACTCCAAAAACGAGACGCTTGTACTTGAAAGAGTTTTATGTACACCTCCACTTGGCACACATCTTTTTATATAAAGATATTCTTCATGTTTAACTACCGACTCTACGTATTTAATAAATCGCTTTGGGGTACTGTTAAATGAAACGGTCGAATTAAAGACTATTTTATCTATACCGGCGCTCAAGGCGTATTCCCTAATGGTTTGCAAGATGAAGTTTAATTGTTTTTGATGACGTAATAGTCGATCCGACCCGTTTATCCTATCAACAAGAATAAAAACCTTGTTTTTATCATCCAGTGCCAAATAAAGATAAATTCTTCCACGCCTTTCTCCATTACTCCAAATATCGAGGTTGCTTACATTTAAGTCTGCAAGAAAACCTGGAGAATTATAACTTGCGAAATCGCCTATGTTTGAGCATGCATATAGTTCATCTGAGCGCGAATAGTCTACCCATGGATCCCGTGACCAAGTTGAAATTACCAATTGGCCCTTATTTAAAGCTGTAACCTCCTGAGAAACATCACCATTTAACAACAACCCTCTTAGTTGAGATAATGTCGATTTTACATTTTTATTAACAGCTTGCTTTTCAAGAAACCTGATGACGTTTAGCAATATATCTTTCCGTGCATTGGCACTAGAACTCATGAGTTCTTTTACTGCCTCGTAAATTATCTGTTCACTTTTAGAAAAATTCTTCCCCGAAAATATTAATTTCTTAATCTGTGAATAAACATACTTTGAATCCATTTCTAGTTTGGGGTACTGCCAGAATGAAAACCAATTGTTTTTAGTAATTTTCTTAATTTTTGCAACATCTTTAGCAAGAGTGGGATTTGTTAAAAGATACTCCTTGTAATCTAGTTTGGTCAATTGAGAAAGCATGTTTTTTTTCTGAAAATCAGAGAAACTATTCCAATGGATAAGGATAGAAAGAATATATTTGTCATCTAGAATACCGGGTACGTATTGAAAAATATGTGAAAAGTCTTTATTAAGACATTTAAGTATTTGCTTTCTTTTAACTGGTTTTAAATACCCACGTTGATTAATGTTTATTTGAGGGTTGTAGAGAAAAAATTCCAGGTAATTGTGACTTCGCGCTCCAACTTTCATAATCACTGGGAGGATTTTATTTAATGGAATTACAGAGAGAATCTCATTGGTTTTTTTAATAAATAAATCAGTAATATCAAAACCAAACTGCTTGTAAATCTGACTGCTAATATTTATATAAAGCAGTATGTCTTTTTGAGCAACTATTTTATTGATAGTCTTTGCTCGTACTAGTAAGGAAGCGCTTACTGCTTTTAGTTCTGAGTGGTTTTCTCCAACGCTTTTAATTAAATCTCTAAAATATTCGATGCCAACGCTAAGAAGGATATCTTCGAGATCGTCAGATTCCAAGTTTGAGCTACCAAGAAAATACGACACGTTTCTAGCATTGTAGTCCTTAATTTTTATTAACAAGTTCATTACCTCATCATAAAGTTGAAATGACAACAATACTGGAATCTTTTCAATAAAAAATGAAGAGGCGAAGTTACTTGTTCTTGACAAATCTTGTAAAAAAGGCAGTAATTTGCTAAATTGTTTTTTATTTAATTGGAGTACATTATCTAGATTTTTAGACAAGTTGCTTTCAATAACACTATCGTACTTTTTAATTTCGTTTACTAAATCGTAAAAATCTTCCGTTTTATCTTTACCAAATGATTTTGTAATCTCTTTGAGCGTAAATTGTTGTTGATTATCTGCCATAGTTCTACGTCAACTGACACCTTTTAGCTTATTTTGCGGCCCCATTAGGATTTGAACCATAACTTTCTTAGTGAAACTAAGCGTCCTAAACACTAGACGATGGGGCCTATAAGTTTTCAATTACTTTGATTCATTTAATAACTTGATTTTACCTTGTGGCAGCTCTAGTTCTCTGTGAAACTTTAAACTCTTTTTAAACTCCGAATTGTGCGACACAAGAATAACTGTGCCATTATATTCTCGTAGGGCACTTACAAGTCGATCAACAATCTCTGGTTTTAGGTAATCAGTAGGTTCATCTAATAATAGCAAGTTTGGGTGCTGGGCCATAATTTTTGCTAGGGCTAATTGTTTCTTTTCGCCAACGCTTAGTTGATCTATTTGTCTATTTCTAATAGTAGCCTTTGGAAATCCCCAGAAGTGTAAGATGGCAGCAGCTTCGCTTTCGCCACCTCCTTTAACTACCGTTCTGACTTCCTCAAAGATGTCTCCTTCCCTTGCGATTCCGGTATAATCTTGAGAATAGTATGCGGCATTAACGCTTGCACCTATTTCTATACTGCCAATTGTTGGGTCAAATTCTTGATTTCCTGCGGCTGAAGCTATAAGTCTAAGCAGGGTGCTTTTACCAGAGCCATTTCCACCCGAAACTAAGAAAAACTCTCCGCGCTTTATTACGGTATCCAGCAAACTTAAGTCTAAAGCTAAGTAGTTCCCATACTCTTTCATTACATTTCCTATTGTTACCACGTTGTCGCCACTTCGACGTCCAGCCTCAAAAGCAATATTTCTAACACGTTCCGATCTATGAACTTGCTTTGATCCGGGCAACTCTTGATGCTCGTCTTCTAATCTTTGAATTCTAGTTTGCAAAGATCTGCCGACCTGAGCCATGGCAGAACTTCTCTTAAACACTTGTTTTGCTTTGAAATCTTTATAGGTAGCTTCTATTCTGTCCTTTTCTGCCATTACTGCCTCCGCCTCCGCCTTTTCAGCTTCTAGCAGTCGATCCCTTTTTGTTAAGTAATCTCCATAATCGCCTTCGAAAGCAAGGACTCTTCCAAAATCTGTTATTTCTACTACTTTATTAGCGCACGCATTTATAAAAGGTAGATTATTAGTAGCTATTAACGTAGCCTGTTCGGAATTTCTTAAATATTTACTTAGCCAGTCTACCGACTCAACATCTAAATGACTTGTCGGGTCATCTAAGACAAGTAAATCAGAATTTGCAAAAAGAGCTTGTCCAATTAGGACCCTTGTTTTTTGACCACTACTCACTTCGTTAAGCTTTGAGTCTGGTGTTATATGACCCGTTGAGTTTTGATCTAATTTAAGTCCCGCGAGAATTTTACCCATATCCGATTCTGCAGCGTATCCTCCACGTTTTTCATATTCTTCAGAGATAGTTCCATATTCGTTTAAGATTGCTTGCAATTTTTCTGGATCAGTCGTAGTCATTTCCTGCTCTAATTCAGCCTTTCTTTTTCCAAGCATATCTAATCCCCGAGCTTTAAAGAATAAATCTCTAATTGAAATAGTAGCTTCAATGTCAAGTTCTTCAATATCCTGTGGAACGTAGCTTACTTTTAATTTCTTTGAAAGAACGACGGTTCCTGTGTCTGGGACAATTCTTCCCAATACTAGCTTTAACAAGGTTGATTTACCTACTCCACTTTCTCCAATCAAGGTTGTATTTTGTCCTTTTTTTACAACCAGATCAACTCCATAAAAAAGAAGTTTGTCCGGTGATGAAAAGCTAACGTCTTTTAGCGTAGCTACAGCTTGTCCTTTTTGCATATTCTCCGTTTGAACTGTTTTTTCCATATTTGATTAGATTGGGGTTTCATTTTTGTACTTCAGCGTGGCGATTTCTAACCTCTTTGTAATTATAGAAAAAAGTTTTTCCGGTCGGGAAAGAGCAATTCTTAGAAAACTATCTCCTTGTTTTGCATCATTCCAAAAGAAAGGACCACCTGGCAGAACGTATATGTTATTTTTTTCTAACCACTCACAAAAGGTCGTACTCTCCCAGGTTTTTGGAAGCCTAATCCACGCAACACTCATCGGGGACCCTGGATTCATCACCCGTAAGGGAGTTTTTCGAAGGCGATCAATGAGGATCTTTTTGTTTTTTTTAATCACCTGCGCTGTTTTAATAGAGCGGGATTTTATTTTTTCAACCTGCAGATATTCAGTAAGAAGTTGAATAATGAAAGGGGATAGATTTAATATAAAATCGTCCGTTATGCTGACCATATCTTCATAGAGAGAATTATTTGAAATCATAAGTCCAATTTTAAGATCTAGTGTGGGCCATACTTTTCCTGTATCTTCCAGCGCGATAAAATCTACTCCCGAAGAGTGCAATATTTCGTATTGATCCCATTCAATGTGCTTGCTAAAAAACCGAAAGCTAAAATCAAGAATAAGTAGTTTGTTGTTCTTCTTGCAGTAGTCGACAATATTTGAAAATTGTTTTTTTGTTAATTCTAAGCCTGTTGGGTTATTTGGACAAACGAGAAAAAGAGCTTGTGTCCTTATTTTATGTTTATTTTGGGCAATATCCAATAATTCACTTTCACTAATGGGTTCGAGCTTCACTTTATGGCGTTTTAATATGTCAGCTAGATTATCAAATGTCGGATGTACCAAACTGACAGATGTATTATTTGTTCTTAGGTAATTTGCTACAACCTCGATACATAGGGAACAGGCGTAGTGATATAAAGGTTTGGAGAATTTTTTATAAGCCTTTTGACCACCTAAATGAAAAAAAAGTTTTTCGAAGTCGTTCTGAAGCTGAAGTTGGTTAGCTTTTTCAGCATCAAAAAATATACTTGATAGTCTATTAATAACCCTTCTTTGGCTTGCATTCTGTCCTTGATGCGCGTGCCCATCTGCAAGACTGCCCGGATTGACAAGGCTTTTCCACTCCCAAGATGTTAGTTTTTCATCCTTTTTCATATTTAGGCTGTTGCATCATACTAATTATAGCATAGGGCGCACAGAAGAGAGACGGGACTAGAATCTAATAAGGGCTGTTCTTATAGGCTAAAAAGACCGAGTCCAGGCTGGTTGAATATGTTGGAACGTACTATAGAGATCAAGTTTACAATTTTGCTTACTCTTAATTAACTTTATTGGTCGGCTTTCCTGCTAAGAAGTTTTTCAAGTTATCAACGTAAATGCGTTTCTTGAGCTTACTCGCTTCAACGGTAAGATAGGCAACGGGAGGATAAATAATACAATTCTTAAGGGGCTTGAGGCAGTCTAATTGCTCCTTTGTCATTTCGTCGCTATGGTCGAGCATAAAGGTGATATCGCCTTTTTTGAGACGGTCAACAAGCGCCTTAAAATCAAAAAGTTCCATTGGGCTAGGATTGATAACAATCACATTTTTCTTAAATGTATTTATGCGGGTGGCATTAAAATAGCCTTCTGTTTGCGAATTTAGGGCAAGATTGACCGTTAATATGTCTGCTTGTGAGAGAACCTCATCTGAGTATTTTATTCCCTTTGCTTCGGCTTCTTTTTTACGATTAAAAGACTCATAGATAACATCAGCTCCAAACGCTTTGGCTATCTCAGCAGTTCGCAGACCAATATGTCCGAGTCCTATAACGCCAAAGGTCTTTCCTTTTATTTCTACACCACTAAAGTCATCAGAGTAATTGCCTTGTTTAGCTTGGGTCTTTGCTTTTTCAATAGACCTTAGATATTCAAGAAGAATGGCAAAAGTAAATTCGGAAACCCCTTCTGTAGCGTAATCGGCAATGTTAGTAACAGTAATGCCTTTTTTAGTTGCGTATCTAGTGTCTATGCCTCCATAACCTGTTCCCAACATTCCTATGTATTTTAGATTTGGGAAAGCGTCAACGACTTCCTTACCAACTTTAGAGCCAAGCTTAACCAATAAAGCCTCCCCGTCTTGATGATTTTTAACTTCATCTCCTGTAGCTAATACTCTTTTTTCGGTTAATTTATCAAGTTCTGACCAATAATTATCCTCAAGTTCATTTCCGTTGAAACCAAGACATACAATTTTCTTCAACTTCATATCAGGATTATATCAAAAAGACGGAGCAGTTGAATATGTGGGACGATTATGAAGTAGCACTAAAAAATCTTTATTTTTTAATAATATTTGATCTTCAGTCATTAGGGCGAATAATAATTACGACTGTAAGATCGTTTCCTGAAAGTTTGTCTATGTCGGCAACTAAACCGGAGGGATTACTAACTCTTCCTTCAGGATCGTAAATAAAACAAACAAGAGTTTTACAATTAGGGTGCTCTTTATATTTAGCTACATCCAAAATTATTTGTTCTCCTAATTGCTTGTCCTTTAATTTATCGCTAGTTTTTTTTATCTCAACTACAATTCGCTCATTTTTTAGGAGGAAATCTGCTCGGGATGAACTACCAGCGTAACTTGGAACTGATTCTTCTTTTCTAATATCTTCAAAGAATATTTTTAGTAAAGCGTGAAACAAATCTTGAACGTCATATTCGTCATCTACCTCAAAGGCGAGTCTGCCAGCATGACGACTTCTCAATTGCCGTACAACCGAATGGAATCTGTTACATAGAGTTTTTAACGTTTCCAAACTGTCAACGACTTTTTTTCCTTGAGAATTCAGTTGAAACTTAATCTCCAGCTGTCTGATGACTTTTTTAGAGATTGAGATAAATTTTTCAATATCTGAAATCATTGAGAGGACAGCCATTACTTGTGCTTGATATTTTATATGTGGCGGTACTTTCATGCCCTGATGAGCGGCTAAGCTGTCACGGGTCATTGCTTGTGATGGTTGAAAGTTCTTAACAAAGAGATCTGCAGATGTGCCAAATTTAATATCTTCAATTTGCTTAATTAAATTTGCCTCTTCGACTAGAGAGTTGTCAGAATTTACAAAAGAGAGTTCGGTACTAATGTGGTTTCTTAATTTTTCTGCATTTTTAACTAATGGTTTCACCTTCTCAAACAAATAATCAAAATTGGTTTTTACGATTCCAGTCTCAATTTTTTGCTTTACTTCTGTGAAAGATCGTTCTTTCCAATTCTCAGGGATTCCGTTGATAGATCCCCATTCCACATCAAAACCATCTCTTAAGTCCGGCTTTTGAAAATCTCCAAAATACAAAAAGGCATGAAAACCAAGCCAAGAACCACTCCAGCTTTCCGAGAGACTTTCAGCTTTTTCTCTCAACGAATACAAATGTTTTGAATAATTCTCTAACTCCTTTTCACATGATGCAGAGAAGACTTCCAATTTTTCCCTAACATCTAGCAGATTTTTTAATCGTAAGGCATTGTCCATAATGGGATTATAGCATGGCGACGATTCACTTCGAAGCGGAAGAGTCTGGTCAGATCAAAAACGAATTAAAAAGTGAAGAGTTCTCGTAGATTTACACCGAGAGCTTTTGAAAGTTTGTAAGCAGTTTTAATAGAGATGTTCCTTCCACTTTCAATATCCCAGAAGTATGCCCTATGTAATCCCGCCTTTTCTGCAAGCTCCTCTTGTGTCATTCCCCCCTTTTTTCTTAAATCTTCTATTCTTTGACCGAGTTTTGAGTAGAGGAATTGATAGTTCATAGTGATTTACACAATAAACTATCAGACTGTCGTTTATTTCTTTACCAGATATATCTTGCTTTTTATGTATATTGGGTTGTATTATTAGGCTATTAGGGTTGGGGATAGGATTTAGTCTATGAAGCTACCAAACGTACAAGGTGGAAAGAAAACATACTTAGTGTTAGTAGTATTATGTTATTTATTTTATTGGTTTCAGCTTAGACCTGCAAGTATACGAATAGAGTGTGACAGTAAAGCTAAAGATAAAGCAAATAAGGTACTTTATGAAAGAGCCGAACTCTTAGAAAAATACCAAAGAGGCGATCTACTTAAGGTAGCTGATAAAGGACTCCACTACCCGGATGATTATGACCGCTATTACGAAAGTTGCCTTCATGAAAAGGGACTGAAATAATTATGACAACATTCCAAAAAATAGTCATTGCCCTTTTGATACTAATTTTTACCTCAACTCTATACCCAAACTTATTTAGAAAAGGTATGGGATTAGTTGTAGACGGAACTGTAGGGTTTGTTGGCAGATCCTTGGGTTTGTCAGAAAAAGGTATATCAGAAAAAACGAGAAGAGCACTAGAAGATAGGAAAAGTGAGGAAGAAGAGGCTCTTATCACTATTTCTAAGCTCAAAGAGGTTTCAGATTTTAGCGCTCTACTTCAAAAAACTGGCAAATCAAATCTTGGAATGATGTTTAATAGCTATCCCTCCAAGACAAATCCGTATTATGGGGTAAGAGTCTTCGAGAACTTTCCAGACCGCATTGTTACTTTTGGATTTTATCGATATTATCCAGATGCAAAGGAACTATATAAATGGGATCCATCTAAATACTATAACTGGATTTTAATTGAGCAGTGATCTATGAGTACTTATCAAAAAATTCTTCTTCTTATTTTATTTGCCGGGCTTGCTCTCTTAGGTCTATTTTTCTATCGTCAAGAACAAATAAAGGTAAATGAAATTAAGTTTAAGGAAAATCAAAAGGAGCTTGCAGATTGCAAATATATTCTAAACAATAAAGAGCTTTTTCTTGAAAAAGTTAAAAACAAACTTCAAGAAGCTCGAATCTGGCATGATTTGGCATTAAAAAATCCAGCAAGTCCAAACGAATTAGAAGGAGCAAAGAAATTTTTGGACAAAACAACTGGAGAATTTCTAATAGAAAATCTAGAATATGAACGATCATCTGAGAAGTGTCGCAATCTTCTTGAAGGCCAAAAGGCGCCCTACTAACAAGTGAATCAGACAATAGCGTACAATATACGGATATTCAGTCGTATTGAAACAATGGCAAAAATCAATTGGCAATTGGCTCTTTCAGACTATTTAGCGAATGAAATGCTTAGCTATGCCTCTATTGCTCAAAAATATGGTGTTTCTTTACAAGCCGTGAAAAAAAGAGCCTCAAAGGATGGTTGGGTAAATCTAAGAAAAGAAACTATACAAAAAGTAGACCAAAAGTTATCCGAAAACATAAGCAATAAGCTTGTCGATGTGAATCTCAGACACGCAAAACTAGGTAGATTGATGCAAGAACGAGGAATGAAAAAAATGGAAAGCGGAAATTTTAAAATAAAAAGCTACTATCAGGCCTTAAAGATCGCGATGATGGGGATAGAGATAGAACGAAAGGCTGTAGGTGCAGATAAGTAGATGATTGGTTTGCCAATAAATTTATATGAAAATGGTCACAAGTGATCCCGGTATCTTTGTTAAACAGATTAAAGGAGCTTTGCAAAGGAAGCTAAGAAAAATAAATGAGGCGCATGAAAAGGCGAATACGTTTGGGAATAATACGCATAAACGTGAGGAAAGAAGAGCGATAGAAGAAACTGCATCCGCAATTGAGCAAATCGAGTCTCTTGCAAATGTAAATTTGAAGAATTCCAGTTACGAACTAAGCCAGGAAACTACAAGCTCCATACCTAGGCTTGTATTTTATAAAAAAACAGGACGAGTTGAATACTTCTCAGAAGACCAAAAACTCTCCAGCGCAACTTTTGCTAAAAATACTAGTGAAGGAAAGGTTTTGCAGCATTTGGCATACAATTCAGATACTGCCTTTATGACAAGTGATTTACTAAAATATTTAAATGATCCCAGACAAGGAGCCGATTTTCCAGATCCAAAGAAAAGAGTAAATGATGTGGTTAAAGTGATCCGAAAGAAACTCTCACCCAGAGTGGTAAAAACAACTACAAATGGTTACATGATTGAATGTAAAGTAATTCTAGTGTAACTCAATCCGTAAGAATCCTCATTTTCCTTCTTTTTTAGCTTCGAAAACACTATTACTTTATGTTTTCATCCGTAGCCGTATTGCCTAAGCTATTGGTATGGAATGGCTTACCGCAGATTTAAAACAACATGTGAGGAAAGTTTTCGAACCCCAATATCAAAGAAAACTTACCGATGGTGAGATATTAAATTTAGCGGAAAGCTTGACTGGTGTTATGGAAACAATATTGAGATTTAAATTTAGAAAACAATATGAAAAGACTAAACAATAAAAACCTGCCTAAAGTTACACTAATTTTAATCAAAGGTAATAAAAAGAAGTATCTGTACCCTTCATTAAGAAAAACTCAATTTTTTCTTAATAACAAAGCTGAAGCTTACTTAAAAAACGGCGATTTAGTAACCATCCGAGTATCTTATACCGATGACTCTCATAACTCCGGTACATACAACAGCGTTGGAGATTTAAATTGGGCGTTCGAAGCCTTTGTAAAAGAATATGTATAAAACCAAAGACTTAGCAGAAGCCGGAACTTTAATTCTTCTAAAACAACGGCTTATCAGCATTGAACGGGAGGGAAGAGTTTGTTGGTTTGTCTTCCAAAATAGAGGTGAATGTGAGAGGTTATCAAACCAATTCTTCTTTGGAGAATGTTTAGTAAACGCAAGAGATTACCATGAAGCTCTCGGACGATTAAAAAATAGAATTTTCCAGTTGATAAATGAAGATGAAAAATATAAAGCAAATCCTTAATGATAGTGAAAATACCGTTATTAACGGTATTAAATATAGGAACAATAACGATAATAGCGTTAATAACGTTAATATCGGTAAGTATGCTTTGGATAAAAGTAAGTTTATTCCTCGAACTGAAGAAGCCTTACTTGCCGAAAAAATATCCAACGAGTTAAAAGATTTGCGAAACTTTGCCTGCTATCTAAAAGTTGTCAATACCATTGGGGCAATGGATGCAGAGCGTTTATTACGTGTAGTGCTGAGTGACATCAAAGAGAAAAAAGACACAAAATATCCTGTACGGCACAGTGGCAAATATTTTATGTATAAATATAAGTTCGGAAAATATTAGTGCTTGATAACATCGAAGCTGGTATAATTTAATTGGACTCAGATTTGTGGTGAAGTTTTTTAATGCCCTTATGGGACAGAGCTTCACCGTTCTGAGTCCACCCGTAGGGGCATTTTTATGGAAACGAAGCTAAAATACTTTATCTACTGTCGTAAGTCAGAAGAGAATGAGGATAAGCAAATTCTCTCTATTGAAGCTCAACTACGAGAACTTAAAGAATACGCTCAAAGATGCAATCTTCGCATTGCAGAAACCTTTACGGAAAGTAAGTCTGCGCATAAACCAGGAAGGGAGAAGTTTGATGACATGTTATTACGCATAGAAAGCGGAGAAGCAAACGGTATGTTAGTCTGGCATGCTAACAGAATAGCAAGAAACATGCTTGATGGTGGACGAGTTATGTGGTTCATGGATAAAGGGAAAATAATACAAATTGACACTCCAAGCAAGACTTATAAGAATACTCCTGACGACAAATTCTATTTAGGTTTAGAATTTTCAATGGCTAAAAAATCTTCAGATGATTTAAGCGTTGTGATTAAAAGAGGTAATAGACAAAAATATGAAAGAGGTGAGTATATTGGAGTTGCTCCAATTGGCTATATAAATATTAAGCTGAATGGTCATCCTACCATTGCTCCTGATCCGGAAAAAGCCTTTCTTATTAAAAAACTTTTTGAAGAATACGCTACTGGTAAATGCTCACTTGGGCAGATGTGTGAGCTCATTGCTTCATGGGGATTAAGAACGCAGACAGGTAAAAGAATGGTTAAATCACATCTTCATAGAGTTTTACAAAAAGAGGTATATTATGGATGGTTCCGTCACGGAGGAGAACTTCATAAGGGAAGTTATGAAGCACTAATAACTAAACAACTTTATGATGAAGTTCAGGATGTGCTACATAATAGATCTAAGCCGAGAAAGACACATAATGATTGGGCTTATGCTGGGCTTATAAAATGTGGTTGCGATTGTGGAGCCTCTATTATCTTTGAGACAAAGAAAAAATACTATAAAGGCACTGACAGAAACGCAGAATATACTTATGCTCGCTCAAGCAAGCGCTGTGGGACTTGTTTAGAGAAAGGAACTACGCTTGAAAGAATTGAACAGAAATTTATTGAGAAAGTCTCTAATATCGAGATTGATAAAGAACAGTGGCAGTTAGGAATAGAACTTCTTGAGGCTAAGTATGAAGGTGTAGCAAAAGAACGAGCAAATATTGTTGTAAATCTTCAGCGGGAATATCAGAAACTACAAAATGAACTTGATGGCTATTTTAAAATGAGAGCAAAAGAAGAAATGACAGCGGAGGAATTTCAAAATAAAAAAACCGCAATAACAAAAGAGCAAGCAAGACTGCAAGAGAAAATTGACGAAGGGGTTCATAATCAGCGTCATTGGTTGGAACTTGCCGAAGATTTCATAAATACAGCGTTTTACGCACGAAAGATACTTGAGGAAGGAAATTTAGAAGAAAAGCGGGAAATTATCAAAAAGGTTGGTTGGAACCTACTTTTAAAAGATGGAGAGCTTGTCTGGACGTTCCAAAAGCCTTACGACATCCTTTTAAAACCCGGGTATCGTTCTAACATGTCCAGGGGGAGGGACTCGAACCCCCGTAGGCCGAAGCCAGCAGATTTACAGTCTGCCCCCGTTGACCGCTTGGGTACCCCTGGAGTAGTATATATTATAGCATTTTGAGCTCTCACAGCTGGTAGTTTTTAAGCTATTGAATATTGAATTAATATGGTTTAATATCTTATTCCATGCTTACTAAAACTGACTTTACAAATCTAAGAAATGAATTTGCAACTAAAAAAGATCTTAAGAAATTTGTAACAAACACAGAATTTAGATACGAAATTAATCGGTTAGACAAAAGAATTGACGACTTTCATAAAGAGTTTGTTGAGTTTAAAGACACCGTTTTACAAACTTTAGATTGGCTGGTCGGAGCGTTCAAGGATTTCAAAGATGAACTCCAAATACTCACTTCAAGGTATCCGGATATACACGACAGACTGGACAATCATGAAATTAGGATCACAAAGCTTGAAAAGAAAACAAACTAACCGCTAAAACCTTCTTTTTGCTATCATGAGGTATGACCTTGACTGATGTGTCCTACTACGTACGCAAGTACTATCCTTTCGTGATCCTTGGCGTTATCTGTCTTTTAATCCTGTATTATTCTATTCGCTTGACTATCCTTTATGTTGAGTCTCAGAAAGTCACACCGCTATTCATCAATACTACATTTGGCAGGATAAAAAAACCTCATCTTTCTGAAGCTACTCCAAGTGCGGGTTTAACATTTAAACTGGATACGATTGAAGGAGTTCCTACGACTGCGACTCCTGCGGCACGAGTATTTTTTCTTCCTCCTTCACAAGCAAGATTTGGTTACAAAGAAAAAGTTTTCCTTATCGCAAAAACACTGGGATTCAATGCTGATAATAATGCCTATAAACTGATTACCAATCAGGCTATTTTTACCGAGCCCAAGCAAAAACTCACCGTTGACATCCGCAACTTTAATTTCAGCTATCGCTATTCTTTTGAAGAAGACGTTGACCTTATCAATCAAGCAGTGACTCCGGAGACAGCAGAAAGTCAGGAAAACGCTTTGGATTTTTTCCAGTCAATCGGAGCATATCCTCAAGAGTTCGCACAGGGAAAAACCAATGTGATTTTTCTACGATATAATCCGGAAAACAAATCAATCGCAATCTTAAAGGACAATCTGAGGGCGAACCTCGTTGAGGTAGATTTTTACAGACCTGACATAGAAGGTTTTCCGGTTATTTCACCCAAGTACTTCAACAGTCAACATTATGTCCTCATGCTGTTTAACAAAGACGGGGAGGCAAAGATCCTGCGTGCCAATCTACAGTTTTACCCAAAATCTTTGGAACAGGTAGGGGTGTATCCTCTGAAAACAGGAGAAGAAGCATATAAAGAGTTGACAGATGGGAAGGCAAATGTGGTTTCAAATCCCCGTGAAAAAAAAAGCATTATTATCCGCAAGATGTTTGTTGGATACCTTGACCCTGACATTTATCAAGATTATCTTCAGCCGGTATACGTCTTTTTAGGAGATGAAAATTTTGTAGCGTATGTGCCTGCAATAAGTAGTGAATATCTTACTGACTAAGCGGTTCTTCGTAGCGTACGTTTTTATCTATCCAGTCAACTATGTTTTCGGTATCCTGAAACCGGTCCAGACTTTTTAATACTACAACTACAAACTCATGACCATCCGCTCTTTTGTAGAGACTGACTAAATTTTCTCCGGCCTCTTCCGTATACCCTGTTTTTAATCCACCTATCCCCTGGATCTCTCCCAAAAGCTTATTGACATTGGTCAAAGTATGGAAGTATTTGAAGTCTTCGTCGGAGATGATGATTTCTTTTGTCGAAACGATTTTCCCAAGATACCTATTTTTTAAAAGTTCACGTGCAGCAAGCGCAAGATCATAAGGAGTCGTGTATTGATTAAACGCATCCAATCCCGCAGGATTTTTAAATCGCGAATTATTCATATGGAGGTCTTTTGCTTTTTTATTCATAAGCGAGACAAATTTTTCTTCTCCATAATGATCTGCAAGAACAAGCGCCGCATCATTACCCGAATGCACCAGTAGTCCATAGAGGAGTTTTTCAATCGTAATTCTTTCCCCCGGGACAAGGCCCATGACCTGCCCGTCTTCAGTAACTCTTTCTACGGTTATGACCTCCTCAGGCTTATAAAGATCATATGCGACAAGTGCGGTAATAACTTTTGTCGTAGATGCAGGATAAAATCTAGCCTTTTCGTTTTTTGCAAACACCGGTGTAAATGAAGGGAGATCGAGAATGTAAATCCCCTCTGCGGTAAGAAACGGAGTAGGTGAAGGTTGCGCAATTGGTACAGGGTTTCGAAGAAGTGCCCTTGGTGTTTCCTTTCTTTCAAAAAGCTTTCTGTTAAACGCAAAAATCTGAAAAAGTTCAGAATCCCCCGGATAAAACAGAAGAAGCAGAGTGAAGAATGTAAACAAGATATAGAAGCGCTTTTTCATACCGGTTATTTTTTTCTTTTTTTCGAAAGTCTGACGTCAACTCGTTCCATATCGCGAGGGAAAAGTGCTGCTTCCCGTACGTTGGGTAACTGGAGAAGGGTTTTTGTCAGTCTCTCAAGTCCAAATGAAAATCCTCCTTCGGGAGGCATTCCATATTGAAATGCCATGAGATACATCTCAAAATCATCCGGATTCATTCCGCGATCCTTTATGGTTTTAACAAGTTTTTCATATTCATGGACCCGTTGACTGCCACTTGCAATCTCCAATCCTCGAAAAAGAATATCATAGCTTAAACTTAACTCAGGATTTTTAGGATCCGGCATCGTGTAAAAAGCCCGTTTACGAGTTGGAAAATGTGTCACCGTGACAAAATCACTTTTCTTTTCCTTCTCAGCCCACTTACAGATATCAACCTCATCTTCAGGTGATAGATCTTTTTCTCCGACTACATTTCTGCCGGTTTCTTTTTTAATTACTTCCTGCGCTTCCTTCAGGGTAAGCCGGGGAATCTTTCCCACCAGGACAGGAGACACGTTGTGTTCTTTCAGCTCTTTTTTACAGGCCTTTTCAGCATGAGCAATGGTTTCAACCGCAACTTTTTCTAAGAGATCAAGGAGCTCTTCAAACTCTACAAATCCAAACTCACAATCCATCTGCACTGATTCTGCCAGATGGCGTGTGGTAACAGAGGGCTCAGCACGATAGGCATGAGCTATCAGATATACTCTTTCTAGCGCGGGTATCACCATTTGCTTGTATAGTTGAGGGCTTTGGGTAAGAGAAGCGGTGTGTTCATAATAATCAAAGCCAAAAACTTCGGCTCCACCTTCGGTTGCAGTAATCGTGATTTCAGGCACGATCACCTCTGTACAGCGGAGGCTTTTTGAGATCTTGCGAAAGCCATCCATCAACGCTTCCTGTACTTTGAAAATTGACTTAACTTTTGGATGTCGTAGTGTCAGGGAGCGGTAGTCAAGAAGAGTAGGAAGGGTCACCTCAAGGTCTTCCTTACCCATATCAAAAGGAAGCGTGTCTGCGTGGGAAAGTACCTCAACGTCTTTTGCCTGAAGTTCAATCTCACCCGTTTCAACCTTTTTATTAATGAGTTTTTCTGGCCTTTTTTTTATAGTTCCTGATATTTTGACTACGTCTTCAGGGTGAAGATCCCGAAACCGTTCGTCTCCTACAACCTGAAGAATCCCCGTTGAGTCACGAAGATCGATGAACACGATTTTTTTATGGTCGCGGAGATTAGAAACCCAGCCGTACACCGTAACATCTTTTCCAATTTGTACTAGCGAATCTTTAACAAAAAAGTTTTTCATAAGTCTCAATAGTTTATTTTATATAACAAATCAGTTTTATTCTTCCCCATCAGGAGCTTCCTTGAGCAGTTTTTCATCATCCTTTTTAGAGGTAAGAAGCCGCGTTGATGCGATTTTCTGTCCCAAGGCGGAAAAATTTTTCCCAAATTGAGCAATTTGATTATATGCATTTGTTACGTGCTTGGTAAGGACGGCAAGCGCCTCGTCAGATTTCTCATAGTCTTTTTTAATCGATTGCAGAATCTCAAGAATTTCCTTTGCCTTGGATTGAATCCGTTGTCCTTCCATAGACATGAGTATTGCCCGGATATATGCGTAAAAGCTGGTGGGGGAGACAGAAATCACTCTTTGCCTACTTGAAAAATCATAAAGGTCTGCATCGCTTACGATCTCGTAAAAAATTGCCTCTGAGGGAATATACATGAATGCGTAATCCGTAGTTCCCTCGGTGACAAGAATATATTTTTTTGAAATGTCCTGAATATGTTTTTTAACATCCCTTACAAACTCTTTTTTTATTTTTTCACGTTGCATCTCGCTTGTTTCCTTTACCATTTTGCGATAGTTTTCCATAGGAAACTTCGAATCTATCGGAATGATTCCTGCCGCTGTTTTTATGACCGCATCAACTTTTTCACCATTTTTAAATGCGTACTGCATACGGTAGGACTCTTTGGGAAAATGCTGAGTGAGGAGATCTTTCAGGATGGACTCTCCGATATTTCCCCGAAGTTTTGGCGATTGAAGGAAGTCCTGAAGATCCCTCATTGATCTTCCTATTTCAGAAAATTCACCGATGCTTTTTTGAACTCCGCCAATAACTTTCGCCGCATTGTCCAAGCGGGTATTAAAAGCTTCTTGATTTCTCTCTAATGATTGCTGAAGGACTTTTCGATCCTCCGCACCCCCTGTTTGCAGTGTCTTTATCACTTCCAGCAGTTTGTCGGATGAGTCGTCGGTTTCCTTAAGTTGAGCAAGCCAGCGGTGGACAAAGAAAAGAATTACTCCTATGGAAAGGATCGAGATAAGGAAAATTAATGCGAGAATAATTGAGACATTCACAGTAGGAAATTATACCACGGTGGGTGTTGTTTAGAAGTTGGGTCTTAAGAGGAATTTAGGAGAGTTTGTCCGGATTGGGTCTGAAGATTTTGGGTTTAAGCCATTCTTCGTCTTCTTCATCTTCATCGTCAAAGTTGTCTCCTTCAAGACCGGTTGGCTCACTTTCAAGTGAATCCATTGAACGAGCTGCGGTTCTTTCAAACGAGATCTTTTTAGGCGCGTCTGGTATTTTTTCCTCTTTCGCTTTGACCGCCCCGCTTTTCATCAGAAAGGCTGCGGTTTCAAAGGTGTCTGCGGTTACCTGTGGAGATGAAAAATTCTGAGTAGCAAAAGAAAGCCCCTGATAAAGGTTTGTGGAAATCTCTTTGTCGAGTTCACAGTTAAGGCTTCGCAATAGGTTAAGAACAATCTCTGAAGTAGAGGAGATCCCTCGGTATACAAGGTTGACTGATCCAAAAAACGTGTTGGTCAGGGTCCGTGCGATATTTATCAGTTTTTTTCCTTTAAAAAGCTCTTGGTTGTCCTGATAGAGGGCTCCGAGTGAGCGCAGCGAGGTCGCATCAACCGTTATGATAAAGTCCACAGAGCCACCGGTATAGCCATAAGTAACCTCTTTTTCATTTAATTTTGCATGATTTTTTCCCGGAGTAACCACGATATTAAAGCGGTTAGCCTGTATGAAATAGTCGATTCTGTCGGTAGAGCCGTCGGTGTACGGGAACGAAATAACAAGATTTTCACCTGAAGTAGTAAGGGTAGGTTGAACTTTGTCGGCTGCAAAAAGGTCAGATTTGATATCGCTGGAGCAGGCAAGAGACACGTTTTTTCCGAGCTTTGAAAGACCCAGATATAGTGCGGCAGCCGCAGCTATGGTATCAAGAGATGGGTTTTCAGGAAGACAGATGACTCCTGAAGCTGAATCGTGAAGAACCTGCGCTGTTTTTTGCAAGAGATTTTTGCCGGATTGCATACAATATTATAGGATGAATTTTACCATATCTCCTATGCGTATGTCAAGCTGCGGATTAAACACCATCCCAGCTTCCTGGTCCTTTTTCACCTCTTCTACTGACTTTGCCCTTGATTTAAGCGAGACCAGTTTTGCTCGGCCTACAAGCGTTTTATCGCGGTAGATTTCTGCAGGATCTCCTATATTAGCCTTGCCTTTGGTAATCTTTACGCCAAAGATCTTTTCGTCGTGGACAATAAAGGTGGCAAGAATTTTGGCTTCACCTTTAAGATTTTTTTCGCGCTCTTCTTTTTCTTTGAGTAACTCCGAAACCTCAGAGAGCTCATCGATCAATTCATAAATTATATTATAGGTTTTTATTACTACCTTTTCTTGCAATGCTATATCTTTCACTTCGTTAGACGGCTTAGTATTAAATCCAATGACGATTGCCTTGCTTGTTTTAGCCAGGAAAATGTCAGATTTATGGATATCTCCGACACCTTCAAAAAGAACTTCAATATTGGCTTTTTGGCCGAGTGTATGAAGAATAGCCTCAAGAGATCCCTTTGAATCAGCTTTAACGATCAGTGTAAGCTTTTTTTCTTCAGTCTCCGGTTTGAGAAATGCCTTTAGGTCAAACGGAACATCAGGCTTAGCCACTGCGGCCTCTTGAATTTTTTTCGTCTCGGTGGATCGTATGACACTTCCGACTTCAGGAATCTCATTAAAACCAAGAAGTTCAAATGGAGTTGAAGGAACGGCTTCTTTAATCTGAACTCCGCGGTCATTGACCATAGAACGTACCTTTGTTTTTTGACTGTCTATATATATAGTATCTCCTACTGATAGTGTGCCGTCCTTGATGATTGCGCTAGCCACGACTCCACGCCTATCCTTTTTTGTTTCAACGATATGGGCTTGAAGTTCGCCTCTCGGATCATAGGTAAGATTCAATTCAGACGTAAGAAGGAGGATGGACTCAAGAAGAGAATCGACTCCTTTTCCGGTTTTTGCCGAGATGAGAACACTGGGGACCTTTCCACCCTTGTCTTCAACAATAACCTCTTGTTTCATAAGATCTATCTTTACCTTTTCAACATTTGCTTCAGGAAGATCGGTTTTATTAAAAACGACGATAAAGGGAATGTTTGCCGCCTTGATGTGAAGTATAGATTCTGCGGTTTGAGGCTTCACCGAGTCTTTGGCATCGATTATGAGAAGCGCAATATCTGCGACCTCTGCTCCACGGAGACGGAGCTTGGTAAACGCCTCGTGGCCGGGGGTATCTATAAAGGTGAGCTTGTCGGTATGATAGTCTTTTATTCCTGTCGTAACCTCATACGCACCGATACGCTGCGTGATGCCTCCATACTCTTTTTCAGTAAGTTGGGTTTTTCTGATGTAATCCAATAGGGTTGTCTTTCCGTGGTCGACGTGACCTAAGATTGCAACAACGGGTGGTCTTGAAACTCTCGACATATATCAATAATAACTAATGAAAAGCGAAGAAAACGTGTCTATTATACTTAATTCGTTTGGGGTTCGGGTTTACTTTCCACGGCGGGTACTTCCGCAGGAGTTGGTTCTTCTTCAGGGGCAGCCTCGCTTGGACTTTCCACTGCTTCTTCAGCTTTAGCTTCTACTTTTGTTTCTGTTTTAACCTCTTCATTTATAACAGGTTCTTCTTTTGCATCTGTCTTAACTTCAGCTGCCTGTGTTTTTTCTTCTTCAACAGGTTCTGCAACTTCCTCCGAAGGTTTTTCTTCGGCTTTTACTTCAACTTTTTCGGCTTTAGGTTCAGCTGGTTTTTCTTCAACAGCCGGTTTTTCAGAAGCAACCTGTACGATATCAATCTCATATCCGGACAGGGCTGACGCAAGATTTACATTTACTCCGCTTTTTCCAATCGCAAGAGGCGCTTGGCTTTCCTCAACCGTTACTTTTGCTTTGGGTTTCTCGCCTTCCTTAGCTTCTTTAAACTCGACATCGATGATCTTTGCAGGGGAGAGGGCTGAGATTAAAAAGAGCTTTTCATCCTTATTCCACTGGATGATATCGATTTTTTCATCTCCGCCTAATTCGCTGGTTACGGTCTGGACCCGTACACCCTTTTGTCCTACACATGCACCAACCGGATCTACTCCACCTTGACTACTGAAAACAGCAAGTTTCGCACGTTCTCCGGGTTCGCGTACTACTTTTTTTATCTCTACCGTTCCGTTTGCAATTTCCGGAACCTCTTTTTTGAAAAGTTCAGCGAGTAGTTGGGGATCGGTGCGGGATACAATAATTGCTGAATTACCGAATTTATCTTCACCGATCGACTTTATGTAAAAGTTAAGGTTGGTATTAACGGTGTATTTTTCATTTTTTATCTGCTCCTCTTTCGGTAGGATGGCTTCGACTCGTCCTATGTCAACGTACGCGTTGTAGCCATCGTATCGAATGACTCTTCCTTGGGTAATTGTCCCAAGTTGGCCTTTATAGTGGGAAATAACTGTTTTCTTCTCAACCTCACGAATTTTCTGAAGAATTACTTGTTTGGCAGTTTGTGCTGCGATGCGTCCGAAACCGGGTGGGGTAATATCTACCTCATCTTTGACGAGTTTGGCTTCACCTGTGGTTTTGTTCACCCGCACTATAATGCTTTCCTCTGCGTCTGGATCTTCTGGGGCTTGAGTCTCTTTCTTATACGCAGCAAGAATTGCCATTTCAATAGAGGCGATCACGTCATCGGGAGAAATACCGCGTTCTGTCGCAACCTGATTCAAAGCTAGCGCAAATTCACTTTTTACAATACTCATAGCATATAATTTTAGCACACGGAGGGACCAATTGGAACACCTGTTCGCACGAACTCATAGAGAGCAGAACCTTAAAATTTTTTTACTCCTGGTTTTCTACTGATATAATTTTTACATGAGAGTTACGATTAGAGCAGCAAAGCCAAGCGATATAAAAGAATATACATCTTTGTTGCAGCGTACCTATGAAAGTGCGTATACAAATGATTCTCTGGGACTTACAAAAGAGTGCTTTTCTCAAGAAGTTTTTAACACTGCCGATACTCAAAAGTATCTTCTTTCTAATCTCGTTAATAATAGTAGTCGAAAAGCGTGGCTTGCATTTATCGAATCACAAATGGTTGGTTCTGTAACAATAAAGAAGAAAGACAGTAACTACGAAATTACAGGATTTTATGTCACCTTTGAATATCAAGGTCGAGGAATCGGCAAGCAACTATGGAATAAAGCATTTGAATTCTCGTCAAAAGGAGATATTTTAGTCGATCTATATGTTCACAATAAAAAATCAGTGGCGATGTATAAAAAGTGGGGTTTTGTAATTGACAAAACGAGAGGAGAAAATGGCTACTTTTATCGTCATTGGCAAGAATGGCCTGATAACTTAAAAGCTAAATGTATGTATATGCGCTTGATCCGAAGTAAAGATTAGGAGTTATTCTTTTTTCCCTGCAGGAGGCTTAGCTTCTGGCTGTTTTTCCTTTTTTTCACCTTTATCACCCTTTTCAGCCGGAGCAGCTTGTTTAGCGTCTTTACCTTCGGCTACTTCTGTTTCGGGAGCTGCTCCTTCTTCACCCTCTTTTACAGCTTCAGTAATAACTTCAGGTTCGGCTACTGCGGTTTCTGCGACCAAGCTTTCTTCTTTGTGAGCAATGACCGAGACCAAAACCTTATCAGCCTCTTCCTTTACAGTATATTTATCAGATTTTGGCAGATCCGACACCTTGATTTCATTTCCTATTTCTTTTAGTGCCGCGATATCAACCTCAACTTCGTGTGGAATCTCAGCAGGGAGCGCTTCGACGCGGACAATGTTTGAAAGAGTAAGAAGAACTCCACTTTTTTGAGTTACCGCTTCTGATTCTCCGACTACCTTTACCGGTACTTCGGTTTCGATCTTTTGAGTTAAGTCTACCTTTCGGAAATCAACATGAAGAAGCTTATTGTTCACGGGATGTCTTTGGACGTCTCGGACTAAGACAGGAATTTCTTCCTTGCCGACTTTAAGATATATAATTCCGGTTTCTTCAGCGACACGGTATGTCTTACTGAAATCCTTAAGTTCTACGGTTACAGATTGGGATTTAAACTTAGGCCCAAAGACATTCGCAGGAACCTTTCCCTGATGCCGGAACTTCTTAAGTTTTTTCCCAAAAAGAGTACGAGCTTCAGCATCCAGATGGAGCTTTACAGCAGTATGTTTAGATTGGGCAGCCATGGTATTATTTCAAAAGCTCAAGAAAAAAAATCTTGTCAGCAGTTAATGAAGTATTATAGAAAATCCGGTTGTCTTTTACAAGAGCAGAAAAATTTTGATTGGAAAGCGAAATGTTTTTCGGAAGAGTAATCTCCAGAATAAAATCAGAATTATTAGAACCGATCTGTTTTTGAAAAATTAGTTGATACACGCTTCTTCCGCTTTTTATTTGTCTTGGTAGTTCGTATGATATTTTTAACTCGGTTGATTGTCTCGGCTGAAGCTGTACAAATAATCCCACGCTTTTAAATTCAATCTCGCTCTCATCGTATTCCCCAACGGCTACATCATCTTTTGTAACTGATTTTATTATCGATCCTTCTGGAAGCAGTACCTGAAAATAATCCCGATAGGGACCACCGGGAAAAGCTTCATTTGGGGAATCGTTTTTCAGTTTTACAAAAAGATTACTAACGATTTTGCCATCCTCGCCAATATTTACTCTCTGAGTTAATAGCCGTGAAACGAAAAAATTTGCTTTATTGACACCGAGATTTGCATCAATAGGAAAGACGTAATCAATAACACAGTTTTGAGTTTGTATTGCACAGCGGGGTATAATCGTTTTACCCGACCAATACAAAGCATCAAATACCCGCTGGATTTCAGGATCATCCACCAAAATCGTCATTTGTTTTTCGTCAAAAGATTTTTTTACATTTTGCAAAAGTTTGGCAGGGGAAACATCATCCACATTAAGAATTATCTGATCGGCAACAGATCCTAAGAAACTTTTTTTCTGAATTGAGCCGGGAAAGAAATTTTTCTCAGCGTAATACTGGGCTTTCAAGTAAAAATTATCTTTATTTATCTGTTCGTTAAAATCAGGAAGATGAATCTGTCCATATGCATCTAAAAGATGTTGAATCGCTGTTGTTGTAATAAGTATTCCTCCGGAAAAATCGCCAAGTTTTAATTCCTGATCGAGAAAAAATTTAGCCTGATTGTAGTTGTCGTAAAAATCCGGTGAAAATGCCGAATCCCTTAAAAACCAGTGCGGTTGATTTAGATACTTCCGTATAGGTTCAGGAGGCGTTACATGATTGAGAAGTTGTCCATCAGCGTCATAGACATCATAGACTTGAATATTTTCAAGAGTTAGATCTTTCATAGTTAAGACGCCAAACGAGCCGATAAAACCTCCACCCGGCCTAAGCTCCATATTGTTTGCAAAAAGCAGCAGGTATTTCATTTCTTTTCCTTTGGCTAATAATTTATCGGTAAAAGGAAGGATATTATCCGCCTTGACGATAAGTTCCACACTTTTTGAAAGATCTTTCCGATAGGTATTAGCAAGTCCAAATGGGAGATCAGCCAGCTTTTGATCGAGAAAAATTAGATTGTTTTTAATGTCACTAATATTTTCTTTCAGTTTCGCCAGTCGTGCTTCAAGTAGTCCCTTTTCTTCCTCGGTTTTTCCCTTCTCAAAAACCAAAGACATGATATTGCGTGAATTTTCATACGAAATGTAAGTTTTATCCAACGTCTCGATGGCCTTATCGTTTACATCGACTAATGTATCGGAAAAAAGAGCAAGAGAAAAAAGAAGATAGCTTGGTCGTGAAAACGAATAAAAGGCTTTACCGGTGTTTTCAAGATTTTCAGCGATTTTCAGCGTCTGTTTTGCTTTGTCGAGTTGACCATCTTTAAATGTTTGAGCCGATCTGTAAATAAAAAATGAGGAAAGAAAAAGCGGAGGAAAGATGAGGAGATGGTAGAGTACAAATAATAAAAGGAAGAGAAGAAAAAGCTGTTTTTTTGTAAAAAATGGAAAATTTCTAAGTGGAGTTAATTGTTTTTTAACCACCGGTTCTTTCGAATGGCGCTCTCGGTCGTCAAACTTAAAAAATACTTCCCTGCTTTTTGAAAAAGAAAACCAAAAAAGTTTTTCCAGATCGCTTTGATCAAGATAGGGAGAATTGACCGATACTATTTTCACGTTTCCCAGACGGCGGGACCGTACAAAAGACGTGAGCTCTTCAGCCCACTTTTTTTTCTGAATAAAAATAAAAATAACTCGCTGTTTTTTTTGGATCGAAAGCGTAAGATCCTCCCTCCGCTTATTTACGATAAAAATGTAGGCAAAACGGTCGGTTTTGGCAGGAAGGTGGGGAGAGACGTAAACAGTGCTGTCATACTTTTTCAACTCCTCCTTTAGTATTTTTCCAAGAGGAGTAAATTTTTCATCCACCAGAAGAATCTCTTGTTTTCTTTCTGATTCCTGAACAACGAGCTTCATAGCTTTATTGTATAATTTCGTGATGATAAGTGGGGATCCCAACGATAAAATTTTTTATCTGCGCAGTTTAAAAGACACAGAAAAACTAAAAAATTTTCTTGCGCCGTACAAAAAAGCAGTTCTTGTCGGAGGCTGTTTTGACGTGCTTCATTATGGTCATGTTGTTTTTTTTAAAAATGCAAAAAAGCAAAAAGGATCCCTTATCGTTCTTCTCGAACCCGATACCTCTCTTCTCAAAAGAAAAAAAAGAAAAGCAATTCATACTCAACGTGATCGCGCCGAGATGGTTGCCGCGATTTCTTATGTCGATGCAGTTGTCGCCATTCCGCATTTCACCAAAGATGAAGAATACGAGAAGCTCGTTAAAATAATCAAACCGCGCGTGATTGCAGTAACCGAAGGAGACGAACTTTTGAGACATAAAAAAAACCATGCGAAACTTGTAGGAGCACAGGTTATAGAAGTAACGCCTAAGATAAAAGGACTTTCAACAAGTTTAATTACTAACTATGCGACTCTTTCTAGCGATTGATTTACCAAAAGAGGTGAAGCAGAGCATTGCAACTCAGCTCGCACCCTTAAAAAGCGAGTATCCGGACTTTCGATGGGTTGATGAATCCAGATATCACATCACACTTCACTTTTTCGGAGAAAGGGATGATCCGGAAAAAGTAATAGAGCGTGTTTCGACCGCTGTTTACGATATTGATCCTTTTAGGATGTATTCCGGACAGGCAAGCCTATTCATGAAAAATACGATCATCCTTCACATTACATTTCAAAGAAACAGAATGATAGAAAGACTAGCGTCACAGGTGCAGGATGCCTTTAATGAGAACAAGGCCATACGATACATTCCTCATCTCACGATCGCCCGCTATAGAATCCCTTCAAAGCAGCAATATCTGCTTATCAAGAAAAAAGTAGGAAGACTTAATCTAGATGTAGAGTTTGATGTTACTCAAATAACGCTGTTTAACAGCGTTATTAAGAGCGAAAAACCTCTGTACGAAACAATTGCAGAGATCCCTCTGGAAAAGCACGCGCCTTAAGCTGCGCCAATTCGGAACATTCCGGTTCCGCAATCAGGACATTTTCCTTTCAAGGCTGGTTTTCCGTTTTTCAAGGTGACTTTTTCTGGGTTATCGACCTCTTTTTTTGCTCGGCATTTTACACAATACATTGTTGCCATATTATTTCTTCACCTCCTCTCAATAAATCGAAATACTGTTTTCGAAACTAAAATTATAGATTTTAGCTTCAGAATTTAAAATAATTATTAATCGTACCAAAATACACTGCGATTTCAAGCGCAATAATACTCACGATCAAAACAAGACTCTTCTTAAAATCACGCTTAAAGTGTTGCAGTAGGACCTTTTCCTCACTATTAGGTTTTGTATCTCTTGAAGCTAAGGGTTCGATGGCAGGCGCTTTTTCGACATTTATTTGCTCACGCACAGCAACTGTCTCGGGTTGTTGAAGGTTCTGGAGAAGTCGTAGTCGCTTGCGTTCCCGCGCAAGATTCTTTTCATGCTTCGTTTTTTTAGGCACAAACTAACTTTTAACATATTGACACCTTTTTGTAAAGCGTCTAGAATAATAAACAATGTTGCTGTATGTTGCCCTCGGGATTTTATTTGTATGGCTTGCCATCCTGTCATTTTTTCTTTTTCAGACACGTCAGCACTATTTTCACTTAGTGCGAAGGACCGGAAGACAAAGGTTGGATGAAATACTAGAGACACTTCTTGCGCACGATCAAGGCATTCAGACAGAATTAGGAGCAGTAAAAAAAGAAGTAGGTCAACTAATCGATCAGTCAAAGTTCTATTTTCAAAAACTGGGACTTGTCCGGTACAACGCATTCAGCAAGACCACACCGGACCAGAGCTTTGTTCTTGCACTCTTGGATAAAGAAAGCAGTGGAATTATCGTTAATTTCATCTATACCCATGACGGGGTAAGGATTTATACTAAGCGTGTAAAACAGGGAAAAGGAGAGGAGTATCAGCTTTCCGAAGAAGAACAAACCGCGATAAAGACAAGTAAATAAAAAGATGCTATAATAAAATTAAGCGTGCATTCTTTATATCCACTTGACGCACAAGACCAACACAACGTATTATTAAATTTATGCTAACAAAAAAAGTCGCTATCTTAGTTTCGGTCGTTTTATTTATACTTTCAGCATCTCTTTCTTACTATTACTTTGGATATAGCGTAAAAAACAAGGAAACACTTGAAAAATATCAATCCTCACTTTCTGCCGACTCGGATGAAGAACTAAACGGTGGTCCAAAAACCGAAGAATGTCCGTTAAACGGTCGGCTTTATTCAAAAGCACAAAAAGGACGATGGGATAAAAGACGCCCGATGGGAATTATGGTTGAGAATCATCTTGATGCCCGCCCACAATCCGGTCTTCCTAACGCAGATGTAATATATGAGGTGGTTGCCGAAGGAGGTATTACGCGTTTTCTCGCAGTATTTTACTGTCAGGATGCAAAAGTTATCGGCCCGGTAAGATCAGCCCGCATCTATTTTCTGAAACTATTGGAAGGTTATGGCAGACTACCTTTATACGCCCATGTCGGCGGAGCCAATACTCCCGGACCTGCAGACGCCCTCGGTGAAATTAATGAACTTGGTTGGGACGGATATAATGATTTGAATCAATTTGCGGTTCCATACCCGTATTACTACCGTGATTATGAACGATTACCAAATCGGGCTACAGAACACACGATGTATGCAGCAACATCAAAATTATGGAAATTTGCAGCGAAAGACCGAAAATTAACCAATGTTGATAAAAAAGGAGCGTCATGGGATAAGGACTTTACTCCTTGGGAGTTTAAGGATGAAGCACCGGCATCCAATCGCGGAAAGGTTGCAAAAATCAGCTTCCCATTCTGGTCTCAGTTTGGAGGGGATTATTCGGTCACCTGGACATACGACAAGAAAACAAATACATATAGCAGGATTAATGGAGGAGATCCCTTCATAGATAAAAACACGGGAAAAACCCATACTGCAAAGAGCATAATTGTTGTTTTTGCCAAAGAATCTGCGGCAAACGACGGGTATCCGGGTGGCCACATGTTGTACGGGATTGTAGGAAGTGGTGACGGAATCCTTTTTCAAGATGGTAAAGCAGCTGAGATAAATTGGAAGAAGCCGAAAGACAATCAGATGATAAGATTCTACGATTCTTCGGGGAAAGAAGTGTCGTTGGTACGCGGTCAGGTTTTCGTGGAGATTCTTCCAACCGGTAACAAAGTAACATACTAAACTTTGCTGTCCGAATCAAACCTACCCCCAAACCTGTTCAAATTTTTTAAGTTGCATCTTTTCGTTTCACACGATACACTTTTTACTCGTTATGCTAAAAAAATTAATTCCGTCAAAGACTCGCCTAAAAATTTTAACGCTTTTTTTTCTTCATCCAAACGAAAACTATTACTTAAGAAAAGTAGTCCGTGAGATCAGTGAAGAAGTAAACGCAGTTAAAAGAGAGCTTGATATTTTAGAGGGTGAAAAGGTACTCGATAAGGAGCGGAGATTAAATAAAGTTTTTTATACGATAAATAAGAATTACATGTTTTATGATGAATTTTTAAGAATTTTCTCGAAGTTCGACAACCTTTCACAATTAATCTTCAAAAACCGCTCAAAATTAGGAAAGATTAAATTTATCGCCTTATCGACTAAATATATAAAGCGTCTTTCGATAAAAGAAGATGAAGTATATCTTTTGGTTGTTGGAATAGTCGTTGTCCCTGAAATCACAAGTATCGTAAGCGAAGTAGAAAAAGAATTCGGTAGAGAGATAAACTATACCGTAATGCCGGATGAAGAATTTGCATTTCGAAAGAAAAACAATGATCCTTTTGTCTGGAAATTTTTAAGACAACCAAAGATAATGCTTGTGGGATCTGAAGATGATCTTTTGAAATGAGACTTTTTACAACAGTAAGCATAATACTCCTTTCACTTCTTATTATCCTGATCGATTTACCCGAAAACACCAGAGTCCATTTTCAAGTTGCCAACCGCACAGTAGATTTTAGGGTGAACCCCTTATCAATTAACATAAATTTACTGGGTTTGCACGTCCAAAAAGATTTCCGGACTCATCTTGGACTTGATTTGCAGGGTGGGAGTCATCTGGTATTTCAGGCGGACACTTCAAAACTTAAAAACGAAGATGTGGCGGATGCGCTGGATTCGGCACGCGATATTATTGAAAAGCGGGTTAATTTCTACGGAGTTTCGGAACCGGCGATCCAAACGGTAAAATCCGGCGATAAATACCGGATCGTCGTTGACCTGCCCGGAATCACAAACGTTGAAGAAGCGGTGAGATTGGTGGGGAAGACAGCGCAGTTGACATTCCGTGAAGAAGCAAAGGATCAAATAAAGGCTGGAACTCAATCTGCTCCGATTATTGCCTTTAATCCAAAATCCAAGCTCACGGGAAAAGACGTAAAAAAGGCGACAGTTTCATTCAATAGTCAGAATGGCGAACCTCAGGTTGCTCTAAGCTTTTCAGACAACGGAGCGAAACTATTCGGAGAGATAACTCAAGCAAACGTTGGAAAACAAGTTGGGATCTTTATAGATGAGAATATTCTTTCTGCGCCCGTGGTGCAGCAACCGATACTTGACGGAAATGCAGTAATCACCGGACAGTTTAGTCTGGAGGAAGCAAAAAGTTTGGTTATTGCCATTAATTCGGGAGCCTTACCTTTGCCAGTTCAACTCGTCGAACAAAGAAATATTGGTCCGTCTTTAGGCGCTGTTGAAATTCAAAAAAGTGTCTTTGCAGGAATTGTGGGATTGATAATGGTTATGCTTTTCATGGTTTTATACTATGGAAGGCTTGGATTTATTGCTTGCCTTGCCCTTATTATTTATGGTTTGATTTCCCTTGCAATCTTTCGGACCATTCCTGTAGTTTTAACACTGTCAGGAGTTGCTGGGTTTATTTTATCCATCGGCATGGCGGTTGACTCCAATATTCTCATATTCGAACGCATAAAGGAAGAACTGAGAAAGGGGAGAGATTTTGATATTGCCATTCGCCTTGGGTTTGGACGTGCAATTGATGCAATAAAAGACGCAAACTTCACTACACTTCTCGTGGCGTTTATTTTGTTTAACCCGCTAAATTGGGAATTCTTTCCACAGTTTGGATTGGTCCGCGGTTTTGCATTGACGTTGGCAATAGGAGTTGGGACCAGTTTGTTTACCGGAGTATTTATCACCAAACATCTTATTAAATTTTTCTATCGACACAAATGATTAACTTTTTGAAATACCGCTGGCTTTATTTTGCAATTTCTGCAATCGTAATCGGGGCAGGAATTCTTTCAATGGCGAGGTTTGGATTCAGATATTCCATTGATTTTGTTGGCGGGACAACGCTTGAATACCGGGTTAACAAAAGCGTCAGTGAAAATACATTAGGAAGCTTTTTACAAAAAGAGGGCGTAGAGATTGTGGATCTGGAAACCATTGAGGGTAAGATTGGATTAAGAACGAAGGCATTGGATGAGAAACAAGAAAGTGCGTTAAGAAAAAACTTGCAAAAAGACCTTGGATTAAAAACCGAACTCTTAAGATTTGAGACTGTGGGGCCGGTTTTAGGACGGGAGACAATGTATAAAACAATAACGGCAGCAATTGTGGCAGTTATCGCAATCCTTCTTTATATGAGCTTCTCATTTAAAGGTGTCAACTTTGCCCTTTCTGCAATACTTGCGCTATTACATGATTTTCTCGTTGTTGTCGGGACCTATTCTCTTCTGTCTTATTTTTTCAAGGCAGAAGTAGATACTCTATTTGTCACCGCACTGCTTACCACGATGTCTTTTTCTGTCCACGATACGATTGTCGTTTTCGACAAGATCCGCGAGT
>Ga0155069_118_pt1 | contig 5789 bp, 10 predicted proteins | sample RifCSPhighO2_01_FD_106037 | JGI IMG/M metagenome (GOLD analysis project Ga0155069, IMG submission 106037) | Candidatus Roizmanbacteria bacterium RIFCSPHIGHO2_01_FULL_40_98
CCCGGGTGGACTCGAACCGCCAACCTTGCCCTTAACAGGGGCCTGCTCTGCCAATTGAGCTACAGGGGAAATAAACAGTATACTCCTTGCTCTGCCTCCGCCAGCTGGCGGATGAGCTACAGGGGAATATATCTTTTCAAAGACTCTCGTCCTCGATAACTTTTTAGTTGCTTCTCTCTAACTAACGCTTCTCTTCTATCTTTTAATTCTTCTTTGTAAATTAAGTCCCATTTTCCGCTGAAACGTGCGGTGAAACTATTTTTAAACTTCTTATCTTTATGCAATTTTAATCTTTCCTCTAAATTCTCCGTTTGTCCTATATAAAGCTTCTTGTTCTCCTTATTGTATACTGCATAGACAAAATACATACTCTTCGCCTGCTCTGCCTCCGCCAGTTGGCGGATGAGCTACAGGGGAAGTAGATATATTATATCAGAGCCTATTTGGGTTGTCAGAACGGGAGGGTAAGATGGGTGTCGTTTGAAGCGGGTGCTCCGAAGTATTTTTTCCAGTCTACTGAAATCGGCACTTTTTGAACATCCTGCAGGTAAAAAATCTTGTCGTTCTGCACTCCATAATCAAAAAGCTCTTTCGTCAACATCACATCATCCATGCAATACTGTTTCAACTCATCCATTTTCCCCTCACGGTAAAAATTAATCGCAAGAAGTCCGTGACCTGTCTTCCCTTTTCCAATCGTTGCTTTTAAAATATCGTGAAGCGCTCGTCTACTCCCAATTTTTTCTTTAATTTCTTCAAGAATATCCACAATGGGGAATTTTGACAGATCTCCTGGGTAATATGGCTGAAGAACCGCCATGTCAAAACTTCGAATGTTGAAGCCGACGATGTACGATGCATTTTCAAGCATCTTAAAAAATCCTTGTAGATCTTTTTCTAAAAAGATTTTTCCCTGCTGGGTAGTATAATCGTAAATACCTGCGACCGAAATACCAAGCTTTGCATGATCGGAATGTTCCCGAAACGTATATTTTGTTTCGACATCAATGATCACTGGAAGTTTTCGCATAAGCTAAAATCGTTTGACGATTTTACAGAATATCAGGATGAGAATCTAAACACAAGTGCTTAAAAACAACAGGAGTTCACCACGCTCAGCGGGGTTAATTGAACTTCTTCTGGCTCTCTTCTTTGAAGATCTCCATTTCGACAGATGAAGAAACCTGCATCTCTTCAATCGGTTTCAATCTTACATTACTTAACTTATCCTGAAACTGATCGTACAAATTCTCTAAAAATTGGAAAAAGATCTGTTTTTGTTTTTGGGTCAGCTGATCTTTTTGCGTACGGAAAAACTCATCCAGTTTTCCCAGATTCCACAGTGCTTCGATAAGGTTGGTGTCTGAAAGATTAAGTAGTGACACGTCTCCTTGCAACGGGCGGATCTTGAAATGCATCATTTGCACTTCGTCGTACATTTTGTCCATCGTAGGCTTTTTTTCGAGGATGTTCTTCTGAAACTCGGCTAAAACGTGCAGAACGTCAATGTTCTTTTTCTTGGCCATGCCCTATAATTATGGGATGCTCGGAAAGAAATTGCAAGAGGAACAGATTCTGGCGCTAAAAAGCGGTGACACGAAGAAATTATCAGTACTCCGGTATGTAATCGCGCAGATCAAGAATAAAGAGATCGAGAAAAAAGAAGAGCTGAATGACGAAGAGGTGATTTCAACGCTTCAGAAAATCAAAAAAGAACTTCAGGAATCTATAGACGCTGCAAAAAAAGGTGACCGCACAGAGCTTATTGCTGATAATGAAGCTCAATTGAAAATTATCTCTACTTATCTTCCTGCTGAACTTTCTGACGAACAGATTGAAAAGGAAATCGATCAAATGATCGCCCAAAATCAAGATGCAATCGGCGCTAATCCGAAAGCACTGATCGGAATAGTCATGAAATCTCTCCGCGGGAAAGCAGACCCTGCGCGCATCATGCCAATCCTCCAGAAGAAACAGAACCCTCCGGAAAAATCATAGAGGAATCGTCATGCCGAACTTGTTTCGGCATCCAGTAAGAGATCCTGAAATAAATTCAGGATGACACGTTTAAACTTCGTAACCACTATACTTAACGTATGGAGCGAATGCGGAAAATCTTACTTTTCACCGTAGTGTTATTTTTGTTTTTTTCACTGAGCAAAAATATTTTAGATTACCGGAAAACATTAAGTTTTTATGATAGCTTTAAAAAAGACTACGAAAAAGAGAAGAAAACTAATATCACGCTCCAGACAGAGATCTTGAAGAACAATGATCCAAATGAGCTTGAGAAGACTATTCGCAACAAATTAAGTCTTTTGAAAAATAACGAGGTCGCAGTCATAATTCCGGAGCCTACTCCGACTCCGGCTCCTATAAAAAAGCCCGTCCTATCGATATATCAACAGTGGTTCAAGGTCTTCTTTAGGCAATAAAATAGCCTCAATCGTGCTATAATAAGCATAGCATTTAGCATAGAGCATTTGGCATATAGGATAAAATCCTACATACTAAATTCTAACCCCTAAATGCTGATTTTACGGGGTAGTGTACGGTTGCACAGAAGGCTCATAATCTTCTAGACTAGGTTCAACTCCTAGCCCCGTAACATAGTGTCATTTGGGTAGAGTTTACGTGAAGTCGAGAATGATGTGTCATCCTGAGGAGTGAGACGACGAAGGATCAAGCGTTAGCGCTTTGCTAGATTCTTCGCTTGCGCTCAGAATGACAAGAATATTTCGACAAGCTCGAAGAATATAAATCATGAATTTGTTAATTTAGAATATGCAAAATAACTTCTTGGTCTCGGTCGTAATTCCCGTCTTCAACGAAGAGAAGAATATCCTGCCTTTAGGCAAACTGCTTTTATCCGCTCTTAAAGATCACCCGTACGAAATCATTTTTGTTGATGACGGATCAACCGATAACACAGCGAGTGAAGTTAAAAAAATCGCAAAAAAAAATACTTCGGTAAAACTTGTTTCTTTTTACCGAAACTTTGGTCACCAGATGGCGCTCTCTGCCGGATACCAAATCGCCCAGGGAGATTGCGTAATCAGTCTTGACGCTGATCTTCAAGATCCTCCGGATGTAATTTCTTCAATGATCAAAAAATGGCAGAATGGCGCGCTTGTGGTGTATGCAAAAAGAAAAGAACGGGAAGTTGATGGCGCATTTAAAAAAACCACCGCTCGCTTTTTTTACAAACTGATGAACTTTCTTTCCGACACACCGATACCTGAAGATGTCGGCGACTACCGTCTGATGGATCGGAAGGTTGTGGACGACTTGAATCATCTTCCCGAACAATCTCTTTTCTTACGTGGGCTGGTCGCATGGGGCGGATATCCATCTGACTTTGTATATTTTGAGCGACAGAAACGCCACGCCGGAGATACCCACTACACTTTTTCAAAAATGCTTAACTTTGCGCTTGAGGGAATAACCTCGTTTTCTATAAAACCATTGAGACTTGCTACATACTTAGGATTTATAACCGCAGTCATTGGATTTTTAGGAATCATCTATGCAGTGCTAGGAAAGATCTTTCTCCCCGCTTACTGGGTAACCGGATGGGCAGCAATTTTTGTAGGAATCATGTTTTTAGGAGGAGTCCAACTTATCACCATAGGAATTATCGGCGAATACATTGCGAAAATTTATAAAGAAGTACAGAAACGGCCACGCTATCTTATCAAAGAAAAAGTGAATGTATGAAAACGGCTGGAGTGATACTGGTCGCGATTGGCATTGCCCTTCTCGTATTTGTAGGTATTTCCTATCTTCAAGAAAAAAATAAGCTGCGTTCTCCGATCCCCGAGGAACGGGGAGTTAAGGTAATCTTCGTGACGCCAACAAAGTAGAAACTACAGTCCTATCTTGAATTGAAAGAGATTTCCCTTTCCGCCTAAGAATAATACATCGATTGTTTTTAAAATGAGAAACGCACCGATAAAAAGTACAAATCCGATGAGTGCATATTTTAGAGTACCCTGTGCTTTTTTTAATTTTTCAGGATTCCCGAGAGATGTAAGATAGGTGAAAGATCCTATGATAAACATTATGAAAAGGACCACGATAACCAAAGATGACATAAAGAAAACCACTCTTTCAAATACGACCTCGAGACATTTTAAGGTTGGCACTCCTCCCACTTGACAGTTATTCCATGTAGTTTCTGCAGCAAGAACCTCAAACATTATTGAATAAGGTTGGGGATGGTAATATCACACGATAAACCAACGCAGATTTTTTGATTAAAGACGACCTGTTCCAAAGTCACCATAATTGCAAGTACGGCTACAATGAGGATGAGCCCGACTATAGCAGCCTGAATCTTATCACGTGCTTTTTCGACATTTTCTTTCTGGCCTCCTGATGTAACCCATGCAAATGCACCTAAAAGAAGGTATAGAAGGGCTGCAAGACCGGCTGCAACGAAAAAGAACTTAATTAAAAATGACAAAAGAACTGAAAGTGTAGGCACGGGAAATCCAAGATTTACCACTTGGACACTGGATCTGTCTTGCGCCAAAACCGGAGCCACGAGAAATAATTGACTTGCGGCACAGAAAGCTCTTTGGAGTAACTTCATGAGGTTTATTATAAAATGGCTGTTTTACCTTTGTCAATCGATCTTTCTCGTAAATTGCGCTTTTAATTTTCCTTAACTCTGTACTGAAGCGCCTCTGCTATGGAAGAGATAGTAATTGTCTCTCTATCTTCGAGGTCGGCTATCGTTTGTCCGATCTTGATAACTTTAAAGTAGGAACGGGCTGAAAGAGAAAAACGGGAGATGGCTTCTTTAAGAAGTTCGAGCGCGTCGGGGTCGATCCGGCAGAGTTTTTTAATGTCGGCCGGTTTCATCTGACCATTTGCAAAAATCTGTGTGTTTCTAAAGCGCTTTGCCTGTCTTTCCTGCGCTTTTACTACTCTTTTTTGAACTTCAACACTGCTCTCGCTATCTGTGCGGGCTACTAGTTTGTCCTTTTCAACCGGAGGAACCTGTACGTGAATATCAATTCGGTCAAGAAGTGGCCCTGATAATTTTTTCTTATACGCCATGATTGCGCCTGGCATACAGCGGCATGCCTTTTTCGGATGTCCTAAATATCCACACGGACAGGGGTTTGATGCTGCAATCAACAAAAAGCGCGAGGGAAACATAAGTGTTCCTGCCGCGCGGGATATCTGTACGAAGCCGTCCTCCAACGGTCGTTCGTTGTTAATAGTTAATCATTGATATATATTGACATAGCAATGATAACTGTTAGTATTATCGTATGGAAACGATTTATACAGTTGGACAAACAGCCAAAAAGTTGCAAGTTAGCAACCTGACTATTCTCCGGTACATCAAGGTTGGTAAGTTACGAGCAAGTAAGATTGGCAAGGCATATCGCATCTTGGAGTCTGATATTAGGGCTTTTCTTCAAAATAGTAGAAAATAATGTTATTTATGTAACTTTTGCTTAAAGTACCATGTTCCATTTTTTATTGATTTCATAGGATTTGCCTCCTTCTTTCACTGAGACAGCAAACTTTTTACCCTTGCGAGCAGCTATCGTCCCCTTATGACATTTTTTGAATTTCTTTCCACTCCCACAAGGACAAGGGCTATTAACTCCTACTTTATCGTTCATATACGGGATTGCTAAGATTTGATTCCGTTATTCCATATTTTAGTTTCAATTTTTCTATAGCTCTATTCTTCCTAATTTTAAGTTGTCCAATCGCTCGTTCTTTTAATCCTGAGTGCGCCAACCCTCGTCTCACGAAATCTTCTTCGG